>PDWI01001264.1_pt1 | contig 40227 bp, 26 predicted proteins | sample 1430891 | NCBI WGS metagenome assembly PDWI01 (sample SAMN01162508, study PRJNA174530) | Oral metagenome, whole genome shotgun sequencing project. | biome: Marine environment; feature: Marine mammal; material: Swab sample of the gingival sulcus; isolation source: swab sample of gingival sulcus... | reverse complement strand
AGCCTAATATCTGACCAACAGGATTAACTTCTAGAAAGAAATGTTCATTATCAGGGGACAAAATCATATCTATACTACCCATTACTAGGTTAAGTTCTTTCATTAAACTTATTAGAGACTCTTTTATTTCAGAATCTATCTCAATTGGTACTAAACGGCTCCCTACATTATCTTTATTTTTTCGCGAATCTACTTTAGTAAAATCATTTTCCTGTGATAAAATAGCTGTTGAATAAAACTTCTCATAAAAGTAAAATATCATATATTCAATAACCTTCTCTATTTTTTTTTGAAAAAAAGATAACGTAAATCTATCTGGCAACAGGTCTATTATATCTTTATTTATTTCTTTTGTGTAAATTGGACTTATATAATAATTATCTTCAGTAATTATCTGAGAGTAATTTCCAATAGCCTTAGTTATAATTTTTCCATGATGTTTTTCATAAAAAGAAAGCAAATCCAACTTTGTGTTCGTAACAATATAATCTGGCACATTCAATTTACATTTACTCGCTTTACCTAAGACTTCTAACTTATTTACAGTGATTGCATTAGGGGATGGTACCCAAATAGCTTTTTTTAAGTTAGAGAATAAATATTGCCTTATCTCTCGAATTTCAGAGGATAGAGATTTAGCAATAGTATTAGATAAAATTTTATCCCCCCAAAAATCATCTTGTATTCTATAAAACCATCTCCTATAAAAAACGCAAGTAACCTCTTCTGTTAAATTAATCCCATCATAATAAATATTCTGATTATCTACCTTAAACGCTATTTGTCCTTTTAAAATTGATTCACCTGATATTATTTTAAAAGGGGCATTATAATAAATTAACCAATCTATAATTTTTGTGTGTGAATAATCACCAGCTTCCGTTGTTAGAATTAAAATCATTTACTACAGTCTTTAAAATCTTCTTCTTTTAAAGGTAACAATCCATATATTGCTCTTATTGAATCTGACTTAGCGCGATCTTCTAAGCATGGTTTTCCAAAAGCAGACCCCATGTAAACACGAAAATTATTACCTCTTTTAGCTAAATAATATTTGTCAATAATACAATTAAATAATTCTTGATTAAGATTTCCTTTTTTAACTTCCTCTAGTAATAAATCAGAGTATTCTTTGTTATAAACGATAAGCCAAGGTGTATGAAGAAAAATAACAACAGGAGCTGCATACACACATTCGTACTTGATGTTATCTCCTAATAGCTTCATATTAGGATAACCGTACTTTTTAACAAACCTTATCATCTTATAAAAGTTAACAGAATCTAACTCTGTGTCATATCTCAGCAAAGAGTCTCTTAACCCTTGGTCAGAACCAAACATTTGACACAACTCAAAAGCTAAACTATCTTGCATACTAGATGTTATAGCATGTTGCTCTGTCTTTACCCCCCCCTCAACCTGTGCTATAACAATATTATGGTGTATAATAAAAAAACAAGATAACAATATTACCATAATTTGAAGTCTCATACTAATGAACACTGAACAAGAGACCTATTGAATATAAATAGGTCTCTTGTAACTTCTAATTTTAATTCTAGTTCTTTCCTGGCGTAGGGGAAGGTAAAGGAATATCCTTGGTGCCAATAGGTATATCTCCTTCATCAAACTTTCCATTACCATTAGCATCATAATATTCATTTTCCGCATAACCAACCACTATCATGAGAGTTGTTGAAGAACCTGAATCTGTACCTCCCTTTAATGCAGACATTTCTGATTTTTCAATCTGCACGTTTTTTTCATTTAATTTTTCTAATTTCATCGTGAAATAATTTTTAATTAACATTTAGACAGTTTAATGTCCCTTATCACTCGCAAATTTAGAAACAAAAATTCAAAATGTCAAAAATATTTTGTGTTTTTTTGCATAAGTTGTATTTTTAGTATAAAGAACAATCAACTTTTTTATTTTTAATAGTCATAATTCCTTAACATAAAGTTATTTTATATAGGCAAACTAATTAGTTTTTCAAACTATTATTATATTCAACACCTTTATAGAGGTACTTACTGTGGGAGGATTTTGAATAACCGGTACCGATCATTTTGGTGCTTTGCCATATAACTTCTTAACAGCAAGTATTCTCCGCATTTTTTAAGGAGAATACAGGGGTTAATCTCCGCAAATTAGATTTTTGCTTAATCCCAAAGACCTTTTAATGCTTTATTATGTTCAATATAAAGCTATTTTTTATGGCTTAAGTTCAATTAGTCAATACATTTTTTGTACTTTTGCATTTTTATTGATTAAAATTCAAATTGTGAAATACATTCTAAAAATATCTATCATATTCCTTTTTGCCGGTATTTTATTATCTTCCTGCACATCAAGAAAAAAAATAACCTATTTACAGAACAAAGCGGTTTTTGAGCATCAAGATAGTTTGCATTGCCCAACCATTGATGCTGAATACCATATTCAAAAAGGAGATTTATTACATATTGATTTCTATACCCCTTTTGGTGGCGATATGGAATCAGTTTCTAATTTATTTCAGCAACATACGGATAATAAAAATAATGCATACGGCCGCTGGACTTCTGATGCTGTACAATACTTAAACGGCTTTTTAGTAGATAAAAACGGCGAAGTAACCCTGCCTTTAATAGGGCGAATAAATATTACGAACAAAACCGTAATGGAAGCACGCAGTTTTATAGAACAAAAAGCCAATGAATATATTAAAGGGGTTTTGGTTAATGTTAAACTGATTAGCTTTGACTATACTATACTGGGAGAAGTTACTAAACCGGGTGTTTATAGGCGATATAATACACGATTAAACTTATTTGAAGCACTGGCTACGGCAGGAGATATTACCATTAATGGAGATAAAACCCGCATTAAAATTATTAGAGAAAACGAGAATAGCAAAGATGTTTTCCTAATAGATGCTACAAGCAGCGATATCGTTTCTTCCCAATTCTTCTATATTCAACCTAATGATATTATATACGTAGAACCTTTGGGAAACAAGTCTTTCAGGCAAAATTTACCAAACATATCTATTTTACTATCATCTATTTCAACCATTATTTTGGTTTTAAATTTCATAAACAGAAATTAATATGCCTACACAAGCCAATCGCACATCGAATTTATTATCAGAGGACAATATAGATATTCAAAAGTATTTATTCAAAATATTAAAATACTGGTATTGGTTTGGTATAGCTATAGTGATAGCTTTAGGTGGCGCTTATTTTATCAACCACTATACCAACCCTGTTTATTCTGTTAGCTCGAGTATTTTGGTACGAGATAAATCTAATGCTTATAACTCAGGTATAGAGAGTATTATGAACGAACTTAACCTAAAAGGTCGATTTAACCGAAAGAATGTAGAAAACGAAAAAGGTATTTTAGGCTCTTATACCCTAATTAACAGAGTAATAAAGAAACTTGACTTCAAAGTTTCTTACTTCGGAATAGGAACCGTTCGTACTTCCGAACAATATAAAAAAGCTCCTTTTACTGTTGAATTGGACACCAACTTCTTTAATGCAGAGGGGAAAGCTGTTTATATCACTATAATAGACGAAACCAAATATCTTCTAAAAACCCAAATAAAAAACAAAGATATAGAACAAGAATTATCTTTTGGGGAACCTTTTGTTAATGAAGCATTTCACTTCTCTATTAAATATAAAGGTACTGATTTAGAGGATTTACAAACTTCGAATTATTATTTTATTATTAATAATGAAGAAGAACTCAGTAAGCGGTATTGTAATAAACTGGAAGTAGAGCCTTTTGATAAAAAAAGTTCTATTTTGGTGCTGAATATACAAGGGCGTGTAAGGGAAAAAGAAGTTGCTTTTCTAAACACTTTATGTGACGAATACCTCTTAATGGATTTAGAAGAGAAAAACGGAAAAAGTAACAAAACCTTAGAATTTGTCGATCAGCAATTATCCATAATTAACGATTCCTTAAAGGTAGCCGAAAATGGGCTTCAATCTTTTAAGGAGGAAAACCGAATGATGGATTTGAGCCACCAAGGAAGTGTTATTTTTAAAAGACTGGAGGATCTCTTAAAAGAAAAAGCACAGTACGAAATAGAGCATCAATACTATGATTATCTGATAGAATACCTAAAAACAGCCAATAATGACGACATTATAGCCCCTGCTGTAAAAGGGATTGGCGAACCTCTTGTAAGTAGTTTGGTTTTGGAATTGAACCAATTAAGCTCCAAGTTCAGAATTGAAAGCCAAAATATGTCTGATAAAAACCCTGTTCTTTTGAGGTATGAGGAGAAAATCAAAAACATTAAAGAACTGATTAAAGAAAATATCAGAAATGTCAAGCAGGCTTCCAATATCGCTTTCAGTAGATTAAAAGAGGAGATTTATGAAGTGGATAAAAGAATTAAAGCCCTGCCTATTACCGAGAAAAAATTAATAGCGATTCAAAGAAAATTTACACTTAATAATGACATTTACACTTTCTTATTGGAGAAGCGAGCAGAAGTAGGTATCGCCAAAGCTTCTAATATGCCTGAAAACAAAATATTAGATTACGCCAGTGTAAACAGAGCCTCTATTGTTTCTCCTAAAAAAGAAAGAAATTATCTGATAGCTATCATATTAGCATTAATAATTCCTTTCTTAATTATTGTTGTTAATGACCTTATAGACAATAAGATTCACGACAGGAAACAAGTGGAAGCTATTACTTCTATCCCCATTATTGCAGATATAGGGCACAACTCTAAACAAACGGAATTACCGGTATATAAATTCCCTCGTTCTGCTATTTCCGAGTCATATAGGAAGTTAAGAACCAACTTAAAATACAGTCTTCTCAACCAAACAGAAGGCAGTAAGGTTATAGCCATTACATCTACAATTAGTGGCGAAGGAAAATCATTTACCGCTGTAAATACCGCTTCGGTGTTAGCCGCTTTAGACAAAAAAGTAGTTTTATTGGGGCTTGATTTAAGAAAACCAACCTTACATAAGTTCTTTAACAAACATAATGAAAATGGTATTAGCGAATATTTATGTGGAGAGTTGGACTACCAAAACGCCATACGAGAAACAGAAGTGCCTAATTTATCGGTAATGCTTTCGGGAAGTATTCCTCCCAACCCTTCAGAATTAATAGAATTGCCTAAAATGAGGGACTTAATCGAACAATTAAGAAGCGAATACGATTATGTCATATTAGACACCCCTCCAATAGCTTTAGTAACAGATGCTTTACTATTATCTTCTATGGTTGATGTTAATTTATACGTGATGCGTTTGGGCTATTCTCGTATTACCGTTATTGATTTCTTAAATCAAATTGTAGAAAATAATAAAATCAATATGAATATCATTCTAAATGATGTTAAGCAAACAGGTTATTATTCTTATAAATACAACTATAATTACAAATATGGTGGGCATTATTATTCTTATAATTATTATGAAGATGATGACTATCAACCACCTTACTTAATCAGGTTAATCAATCAATTAAAGAAACGTAAATAAAACAAAATATTATGGGTATTTTAAAAGGTTTAGAACCACAAATTATTTGGGAAATATTTGAAGAAATATGTCAGGTTCCTCGTCCCTCAAAAAAAGAAGATAAAATCATTGCTTTTCTTTTAGACTGGGCGAAAAAGAACAATATAGAAGCCAAAAGAGATGAGGTAGGTAATATTATTATGAGCAAACCTGCTACTCCGGGTAAGGAAAATGTGCCTTCAGTGGTAATGCAGAGCCATATGGATATGGTTTGTGAGAAAAATAATGATGTAGATTTCGATTTTATGACCGATTCTATCGTTCCTCGCATTGACGGAGAATGGGTAAAAGCCACAGGAACTACCTTAGGTGCTGATGACGGTATCGGTATGGCGGCTCAAATGGCTGTTCTACTTTCAAAAGATATTCAGCATGGTCCTATTGAGGCCTTATTTACCATAGACGAAGAAACCGGATTAACAGGCGCTTTTGCTTTACAACCTAATTTTTTCAAATCTAAAATCCTTTTAAATTTAGACTCAGAAGATGAAGGCGAATTGTTTATTGGTTGTGCCGGCGGTTTAGATACCTTAGCTACTTTCGATTACGAAAGAGAGAATGTACCCGAAAACCATAAAGCATTTAAAATTACTATAAAAGGCTTAAATGGAGGACACTCCGGAGATGATATTAACAAAGGTTATGGCAATGCCAATAAAATATTAACACGTATTTTATGGAATTCTGAAGCATACGAACTTAAAGTTTCTCACATTGCAGCAGGAAACCTAATTAATGCTATCGCTCGTGAAGCTACTGCCATTGTTACCGTTAAAGACAATGAGGTTGATAACTTTAAAGCGTATTTCGAATCTTTCTCTAAAGATGTAAAAGCAGAGCTTAAAACCACAGAAAAGCGTTTAGAGCTCATTTTAGAAGAAACTGCTCAACCGGAATATATAATAGACGAAAACACACAATATAATTTAATCAATGCTTTATACGCCTGTCCTCACGGCGTGATAGAAATGAGCAGAGATATGGCAAATATGGTAGAAACCTCAACGAATTTAGCATCTGTTAAATTCAACGAAGACAATGATACCATATTGGTATCTACCAGTCAGCGCTCTTCGGTAGATTCTTCAAAAGACGATATTGCTTCTATGGTAGAAAGCGTATTTACCTTGGCCGGTGCTAAAGTGATACATACTGATAGCTATCCGGGTTGGGCTCCAAATACCGATTCTGAAATAATGAAAATAGCTGCCAATTCGTATGAAAGACTATTTAATAAGAAGCCTATTGTACGCTCTATTCACGCCGGATTAGAATGCGGTTTATTCTTAGAAAAATACCCCGATTTAGATATGATTTCTTTCGGTCCTACCCTAAGAGCCGTACACTCTCCTGACGAAAGAATTAACATAGAAACAGTTGATAAATTCTGGAAACACCTTACCAATGTTTTAGAAAGCATCCAATAAAAAGGAATATTAAACCATTAATTCTTCAACTGCTTTAATTTAAAAATAGACCTCAAAAGTTTTTCCCTAAACCTTTGGGGTCTAATAGTATTTAAGGAAGGGGGTAGAAAGATTATTTAACATAATAAAACCTTATTAATGAGAACTGTTTTTAACATTATTATCTATTGTTTTTTAATATTAAACTCATTTCATATTCAAGCGCAAAGTCAAACAAATGAGCGAGCTAAATGGTTTGTTGAAAGCCGTTTTGGTATGTTTATTCATTGGGGTATTTATAGCGGAATAGAAGGCATTTGGAAAGGAGAAAAGCTTCGCTATAACAACGACTATGCCGAGTGGATTTTTTACAGAAACAGCATTAATAAAGAAGAATATCTTACAGCCTTAAACAAATTTGATTGGAACCGTATTCAGCCTGAAAAATGGGTTCTTGAAGCTAAAAAAGCAGGAATGAAATATATTATATTTACGGCTAAACATCACGATGGTTTTGCTTTGTGGAACAGTGCTGTTAGCGATTATAATATCGGGAAATATACCAATGGAACACGCGATATCATCAAAGAACTAGCTCAAGCCTGCCGGAAACACGACATTAAATTAGGTCTATATTATTCGCACTGGATTGATTGGGAACACCCTATGGCTTGGAGTCATTATAAAGAAATAGCACCGATTAGCAATCAGCAGTACGATATATATTGGCAAAATAAGGTAATACCACAAATTAAAGAATTACTAAACAATTATGGCGATATTGCTATGCTTTGGTTTGATATGTGGATTCCTCATAGCCGTTCAATTGTATCTAAAAAACAGTTACTTCAGTTAAAGCAAACCATTAGAACTCTTCAACCTAAGTGCTTAATTAACTCACGCTTAGGGCTGTCCTTAGAAGAAGAACCTGACATTGATTTTAAAACCCTAAACGACAATGAGCTGGGAGTTCATAAAGAAGATTTTCCATGGCAATCACCGGCAACAGTTGCCCATTCGTGGGGCTTTTCTTCTTATGAGGAGCAATGGAAATCAACCACAACTTTACTACATAATTTGATTAATAACGTAAGCCTTAATGGCAATATGGTACTTAATATAGGACCTCGCGCCAACGGAGATGTGCCTTATGAAATCAGCAAGCGTTTACATCAAATCGGAAATTGGTTAAAGGAAAACGGAGAAGCCATTTACGGAGCTTCTGCTTTTGACCTGCCTGACTCTTTCAACGATTGGGGTAAAATAACTTGTAAAACCCTCAAAAATGGGAAGACCCGCCTGTATCTTAATGTATATAATTGGGGGATTAAACCGGAATTAAAATTAAGTGGTGTCCTAAACAGTCCTACCAAAGCTTATCTTCTAAACGACCCTGATAAAAAGGCTTTAAAGTTCCAACATCAAGGCATTTTGACTCATATAGAGTTACCCTCACAAGCACCTAATCCTTATGTATCTGTTGTTGTTTTGGAATACGACAGTTATCCCAAAAGTCAATCTGATTTTGTCGCCATAAATACAAGCAATGGATATGCTTTAAAACCAAGCAACTGCAAAGTTTCTAAGCCTACAATTAATACCATTCAAGCTCAAAAGTTTGGCTCTATTCCGGAGCATATAGAAATTAAAGAGCCTCAATATTTAGAATGGAAAATTTATATTGAAAAAGCTTGTACTGTGAATGTAGATATGTCATATCACAGAGATAGTTCCTTTGTCCCTACACCCGTCTATTTGATGTCTCAAAATGATACTCTAGAATGGACTCCGAAAATAACGGGACAAACTGTAGGAGAACCCAATAGCCAATGGCATATTCCTAAATATCAGTCTGTAAGAATGGGGAGCCTCCATTTTAAGAAAAAAGGATTTTACACCATACACTTGGCAACAAAAAAGAAAGGCTTAATTGATTTTCAATGGCTTTGGATAGCAGAAAAAACACCTGCTTTAATTAATGGTTTTTATAATAAATAAGGTCGGAAGACCGAAGTCGGAAGCTGTGTAATGGTAGAATATGACCTTACACACTTTTCGGGATGGTGTCTTTTGTGTTTATCTCGCTAAACTCTGTAAAACTTGTCGGGTTCTTTTGGCTCTTTTATTGTGCTTACAAAATGATGTACTCTCAAATCTTGGATTTAAAAATCGCTGTCCCCATTGGTGTGTTCTCTTAGTTTGCATTGTCTTATTTTTTTAATTTTGTTTTTGCCTTAATGGCTGTTTTTAATATTTAATTCATCTATTTAGTAGGGTAAAATACACTAAAGTTACATTTTTTCTGACTTTTTTACTTTGTGCTTATCTTGCTAAACTCTGTAAAACTTGTCGAGTTCGTTTAGCTCTTTTGTTGTGCTTACAAAATGATTTACTCTCAAATCTTGGATTTAAAAATCGCTGTCCCCATTGGTGTGTTTTCTTAGTTCTCATTGTCTTATTTTTTTAATTTTATTTTTGCCTTAATGGCTGTTTTTAATATTTAATTCATCTATTTAGTAGGGTAAAATGTACTAAAGTTACATTTTTTCTGAATCTTTTACTTTGTACTTATCTCGCTAAACTCTGTAAAACTTGTCGGCTTCTTTTAGCTCTTTTATTGTGCTTACAAAATGATTTACTCTCGAATCTTGGATTTAAAAATCGCTGTCCCCATTGGTGTGTTCTCTTAGTTTGCATTGTCTTATTTTTTTAATTTTGTTCTTTGCCTTTATGGCTATTTTAATATTTAATTCATCTATTTAGTAGGATAAACTGTACTAAAGTTACATTTTTTCTGACTTTTTTACTTTGTGTTTATCTTGCTAAACACTGTAAAACTTGTCGAGTTCGTTTAGCTCTTTTATTGTGCTTACAAAATGATGTACTCTCAAATCTTGGATTTAAAAATCGCTGTCCCCATTGGTGTGTTTTCTTAGTTTTCATTGTCTTATTTTTTTAATTTTGTTTTTTGCCTTAATGGCTGTTTTTAATATTTACTTCATCTATTTAGTATGATAAACTGTACTAAAGTTACATTTTTTTCAAACTTTTCTACCAAATTAGTGTATTACATCATTAGTACACTGCAAAAGTAAATATTTTTTATTACCTACAAAATTTTTTTTATGATTTATACGAAAAAAAAGAATTTCATCGAAAATATTAAGGGAAAAACACCTGCTTTAATTAATGGTATTTATAATAATAAGGAGGAAATCGGAAGACAGGAGACAGAAGTTACAAGCTTTTCGGGATAGTTTCACCTACTTCTCTATCACAATGCTTCCGTCTTTCATTATAAGTGTAGTACTTATATTGGGGTCAATATCTTTAACAGATGTTTTGATTTGTTGATTTTGTTCTACAATACAAAAACCGCGCTTTAATATGTGTTCAGGGCGATAGGCTTTCAGTATTTTACTCCAATGTTCTTGTTGCTTTTGGGCTTGATGTAAGCGCAATCTACTTTGATTGGTAATCTGTTGTAATAAGTTATTTAAGCTTTGTTCTTTTCGGTCAAACACCCTTTTAGTGCTTTTTATTAAATTATTAGATTTAACTTCTAAATCGCTGTAATAGTCTTGCTGTTTGGCTCTAATTCCTGATGATAAACTGTGAGTCAAACGAACTAAACGGTCTTGATGATTCCGAATTTGATGATTCGCAAAAAAAGAAAGGTCTTTTTGTATGCCTTTAAGCTGTTCGTTGGAGTCTGCCAAAAGCAATCTGGCGCTATCGGTAATATGTTGAAGCATTAAGCCCAATTCTTGTTCAAAATTAAAAGCTTGTTCTATAATAAAGTCAGCCACTGCCGTTGGGGTTTTTAAAGCGGTATGAGCCACCATATCGGCTACAGATGTATCTCTTTCGTGTCCTATTCCCGTGATAACCGGAACTGGAAACTGAGCAATATTACAAGCCAATTCGTAATGGTCAAATATAGACAAGTCCAATTTGGAACCTCCTCCCCTTATAATAACAACCGCATCGTAAAAATCCTCTCCCTTTTCATAAATCGTTTCTAAGGCTAACACAATAGATGACAAAGCCTCCTCCCCTTGCATTCGAGCCGGAAACAAATCGTAAGTAAAAGCATATTGATGCGTATTATTATTGAGTTGCTCTTGCCAATCTTGCCAACCGGCTGCTGTTTCTGAAGAAATAACCGCTATATTTTGAATCACTCGAGGCAAAGGCAATTCCTTATTCATATCAATAATACCGTCTTCCTCTAACTGTTTTATGGTCAGTTGTTTTTGCAGAGCCACATCTCCTATGGTGTATTTAGGGTCTATGTCTTTTATGTTGAGGTTTAAACCATATACTTCGTGAAATTCTACCGCTACTTTCAATGATACCTTAATCCCCGATGCAAAACGAATACCTGTAGTTGATTCAAAATAAGGCTTTAACATTCTGTAAGTAAAACTCCAAATAGTAGCACGGGCTTTGGCAACTATTTTATCCTTATCTTTTTCTACTAAAACCAAATAGCAATGCCCTGCCGACTGCTCTATCATTTCGTGTATTTCTCCCTTAACCCAAACATATTGAGAGAATTGCTTTTGCAATGTCCCTTTTATTTGCGATTGCAATTCCAATAGGCTAACTGAAGATGGAGAAGAAGAAGTATTCATTTCAAAGACAATACACTTATGATGATAAAGAAAGAAAAACTAAAAAAAGAAGTCGTACATCATTTTAAATTATTAGACCTCAAAGGAGTAGATTCTTTGAGGTCTTTTATCTAAATATACTTTTCCGATTGATTATTTTTTCAGACCTGCTTTTTAAGCTTAATTGTTAAATAGTTTGTTTTAAGAAAGCAATCAAATCTTCTAACTTAAAAGTCTGTTGCTCTCCACTTTCCATATTTTTTAGCTGAATTGTATTTTGCTCTATTTCTTGTTCCCCAACTACCGCAACAAAAGGAATATTTTTCTGGTTAGCATACGAAAATTGTTTCTTCATTTTAACCTGTTCAGGATAAATTTCCGCATTAATATCCGCTTGTCTGATTTGCTTCAATAAAGGTAAAATATATTCGGTTTCGGTTTCCCCAAAATTCACAAACAGCAATCGGGTACTTTGATGAGTCATTTCCGGGAATTTATTGGTATTTAACAAGACATCGTAAATACGATCTGCCCCAAAAGAAATACCAACACCAGACATATCTTTTAAGCCGAAAATACCTGTCAAATCATCATAACGTCCTCCTCCGGTGATACTTCCTATTTCTGTTTCCAAAGATTTTACTTCAAAAATAGTTCCCGTATAATAATTCAAACCTCTGGCTAAAGATAAATCTAATTCTATATCTATTTGAGTTCCGGCAAGCTCTATTAAGTGGAATAATTTCTCCATTTCTTCCACTCCTTTTAGACCTATTTCTGAATCTTTAAAGCAGTCTTTCAAGAGTTTAATTTTCTCTTCTTTGCTACCGGAATGAGCAATAATAGGTTTTAATAAATCAATAGCATTTTGAGGAATTTCTTTAGAAATAAGCTCTTTTTCAACGCCTTCCATTCCTATTTTGTCAATCTTATCAATGGCAACCGTCAAGTCAATTAACTTATCTTCTTGAGCTATCATTTGAGCCAAGCCGGTTAATATTTTTCGGTTGTTTAATTTAATCAAGACTTTCAAATTCAATTTAGAAAACACCTTTTCTATAATCTGAATTAATTCTAATTCGTTAATTAAAGAAGAGCTTCCTATAACATCAACATCGCATTGGTAAAACTCTCTGTATCTTCCTTTTTGAGGGCGGTCAGCACGCCAAACCGGTTGTATCTGATAACGCTTGAAAGGGAAGTTCAACTCACTTTGATGTTGTACTACAAAACGAGCAAAAGGCACTGTTAAATCGTATCGTAAACCTCTACTACTAATTTGAGATGCTAACTTTTTGCTATCTTTTTGGTTCCAATTTTCTTCATTCACCTTAGAAGTAAAATCGCCCGAATTAAGTATTTTAAACAGCAATTTATCCCCCTCTTCCCCATATTTTCCGGTTAAAGTAGATAAATTCTCCATAGCCGGTGTTTCTATAGGCTGAAAGCCAAATTGTGTAAAAACGGTTTTGATAGTATCAAAAATATAGTTTCTTCTTAGTGTTTCCAAAGGAATAAAATCGCGTGTTCCTTTAGGTATAGAAGGTTTACTTGCCATAGTTGTTTTGTTTTAATTTAGATTTGGGCAAAGGTAATACTTTTTTTAGACTTAAAATGAGGTTTTCAAGCTCATTCCAAAAGCAAAATTATCAATCACTTTTTTGAAAGAGTACGCTCCATAACGATAGGAAACAGAAATTCCATAAGAGGAAAATCCGCTTGTAAATAAGTTATCAATCACAATACCCGATTCAAAATATCCCTTGTGCATATCCTTAAAATCTAAGGAGTTATTAAAATATTTCATATTCAATTTAGACCAACCCATATTATGCACAATAGAAAATTCGGGCGCAAAATCGCCTTTCTTAAATAGTAAAGAGCCAAACTGATGACGATAAAATAAATACACAAACTCGTTGGCTATAAATTCGTTAAATCGCATAGTGGCAAAACTCTGTACAGACTCTATACCAAAACCCATATAACGACCTCTGCCGTGGTACAGTTTGTAATACGGTATGTCGCCCCAAGCTTTTCCGCCCCAAAGGCTAAATGTACTTATTCCTATATCTTTTATTTGAAAGCCTTTTTCTATTTTTCCCCATAACTTTTTATAAGAAAAAGAAGATGTAGATAATTCCTCCCAAGGACTTTCTAAACTCTGGCTATAATTTAAAAACAAAACCGGATATTTTGTACGTAAAGCCTCATAACCAAAAGGAGTTTGAATGTATTTTTCTCTAAATGCGTATTTTAATTGCAGCCCTGCTTCCAAAAGATATTGATGTTCCTTATCTATTGGATCTACAAAATAATAGGGCTCTGTCAAGCGATAAACATCAGAGTAAGAAGTCCATAATTTGGCTTTCAGATAGTACATAAAACGCCATTCCAAAGAAGGACGAAACATTTTTTGATAGTACATATATTTACGCATAAACGGACGAATATCTTGTGTATTAATTAAGGCATTACTCTTATTTTCCAAAAACTGTATTTCGCCTATTTCCATTAAATCATTAAAATACTCTAATTTAAAATTAGAATCATAATGGTCTCTGATATTCAGCTTATAAGCTAAACCATATTTCCAGTGTTTATCTTTAAAACCATAACTAAAATAACCTGATAACTGATTGCTCTTACAGAGTTTATAGGAAGTGTTTAAACCCAAACCTAGAGCAAAACCAGTAGCTCTGTTATAAGACATAATACGATTTAAATCTATATCAATATAACCTAAACCTATTTTCCCGGTAAGTAAATAATGAAGCCATTTGAATTTATTTTCTAAACCGATTTTTTCTCCCAAACTATCAATTAACACATAGGTCGTCTTTTCCTTTTTAGACAAAGTATCTGTTCTGTAAGTTGCCCAAAAAGTGCTGTCTTTTTCGGCATAATCGGGCTCATAATCCACCAAAACATGCGAAAATTCTTTATTTTTTACTTTCTCGTTTAAACGAACATTGCGAATATACGACTTGGCTCTCCCTAATATATCCATTTTTTTCGTGTTTTCTTCTAAAGAAGCATTTTCTACTTCATCATCTACCATTCCATTTATATTTAGGGTGATATCAGCATCTAGCTGAGCCGGAAACCAAATAGAATCCTGTAATAACTCATATTTCTGACGAATGGTAATTTTAATACCACTTTCTTCTTTAACCGGTTCTGCTATAAAATTTTGTACCGCATATCCTCTTGTATTAATCAATAAACTACCTTTTAAACCATCAAAATTTTTATTGCGTTTAGGCAAAAAAGCAATGTTAAAACAGGTGTCCAATTTCGGTGTGATAATAGTGTCCTTCAGAATAAAAATATACTTATGATGACTGTTTCTGGATATAGGGCTTAAAAAATTATTTCCTCCCAAATTAAAATAATCACGATAAATACTAAACGACTGTATTTGTGTGCCAATTACCGAAAACAAAGGGGTTTTAAAACCCGAAACCCTTGATGCCAATATGGTTTCGTGTTCTTTACCGGGTTTCTTATACACCTTTTCTGTAATAGATTCGGTTAAAAACAAATAGGTACTATCCTTCAATTGTCTCATAGCCAATAAGCTACTATCAGAACGGCTTAAGGTTTCTCCAAATTGAATATCAGAAGCATTGATAGTATCCTCTTGAGAACAAACCCATACATCGTAGGTGAAAAACATTTTGTTATAACTGTTATAACGATAGCTCTTGTTGGCTTCCGGTCGGTTTTTCTTACGATTTTTTACCGCTTTTTTAATAATTCTATGTGCCGGATTTTCCGTAGAAAGAACATCTACAACAGGAATTTTATACACATCGCTTTTTAAACGAACCTGAATCTTTTTAAGGTCTTTTATATCGCTTACCTTTAAAGTCTTAGGAACATATCCTATATAACTAAACGTAATGGTTTGAATATCGTTTTTACCGGTAAAAGAAAAATAGCCGTCAATATCGGTTGTGGTTCCAAAACGCTGATGTCCTTCAAAAACAATATTAACAAAAGGTAAACTTTCTTTGCTTGCTGCATCAATAACCTGACCCGAAAAAACCATTTTAGAATTAGTTGTTTTTCCGTTTTGAGCTAAAGCATTGCTGTTGTAACAAGCCATAAACGCCATTAACAAGTAAATTATTTTTATATATTTAGACATCATTCTATTGGATTTAAAAAGATTAAACGGTATTGATTAATTGTTCGAAATCGCTTTCGCTAATTCTGTTGATATTGAGTTTTTCTGCTTTATCTAATTTACTGGGACCCACTTTAGCTCCGGTTAAGAAATAGTCTGTTTTCTTAGAAATAGAGCTTACATTTTTGCCCCCAAATTGCTCAATTAATTGCTTCAACTCATCGCGAGAATGACGCTCGAACACGCCCGAAATAACAAAACTTTTACCTTGAAAAATATCTTTCTGCAAAGTCTGATTTTCTGTTAATTCAAAGCTTAATCCATACTCTTTAAGGCGGTTTATTAAAGTAATATTGCGCTCTTCTTTAAAAAACAGCAAAATACTTTCAGCTATTTTATCGCCTATTTCGTCTATTTCAATCAATTCTTCAAAAGACATCTGCATTAAGCGGTCTATATTTTGTGTGGCTTTGGCTAAAATTTTAGCCACCGTTTTACCTACATAGCGAATCCCCAAAGCAAACAAAACTTTATCGTAAGGCACCTTTTTGCTTTCGGCAATACTCTGTATTAAGTTCTGTGCCGATTTCTCCGCAAAACGTTCTAATTGAAGTAAGTCTTCTTCTTTTAAAATATATAAATCGGCTATATTTTTTACCAATCCACTTTCAAACAAAGCATCTATGGTTGCCTCTCCGGTGGAAATGTTCATTGCGTTGCGACTGATAAAATGCTCTATTTTACCTTTTATCTGAGGCGGACAAGCCCATTCATTAGGGCAGTAATGCTTGGCTTCTCCCTCTTTCTTCATCAAAGAAGAATGACAAGCCGGACAATTTTCTATAAAACGTATTTTAACAGCATTTTCAGGACGTTTTTCTCTATTTACCCCCACAATTTTAGGTATAATTTCGCCCCCTTTTTCTATCAAAACAAAATCTCCCAAATGCAAATCGTGAATGGCAATTTGGTCAGCATTATGAATAGAAGCTCGCTTAACAATTGTTCCTGCCAAAGGCACCGGACTCAAATTGGCTACCGGTGTTATCGCTCCTGTTCTGCCTACTTGGTAGTCCACAGAAAGCAATTCGCTTGTTGCCTGCTCTGCCTTAAACTTATAAGAAATAGCCCAACGTGGCGACTTGGCGGTTAAGCCCAATTCCTCCTGCTGATGCTTGGCATCTACCTTTATTACAATACCATCAATATCAAAAGGCAAGTGATGACGTTCGGCATCCCACTTTTCAATAAAAGTTTTAACCTCTTGAATATTCTGACAAATATTAATGTGCTCAGGGACTTTAAATCCCCATTTTTTGGCTTTCTCTATAGTTTTAAAATGAGAATCTTCTTCTAACACATCAGATAAAACGTAATAAAACACAGCATCTAAGCCTCGCTTGGCAACCAAAGATGAATTTTGCATTTTCAAACTACCCGATGCCGCATTCCTTGGATTGGCAAAAGGGGTTTCCTCATTTTGTAAACGTTCTTCGTTCAATTGATTAAAAGCTTTATGAGGTAGAATAATTTCCCCTCTTACTTCCAATTCTTTAGGGAAATCGCCCATTAAAGTCAAAGGAATGGACTTAATGGTTTTTACGTTATTACTCACATCATCGCCCTGCTGTCCATCGCCCCGTGTAATGGCTTGATGAAATTGCCCATTTTTGTAAATAACACTAATAGAAGTACCGTCATATTTCAGCTCACAACAATATTGATAAGGTTGCCCCTCTAAAGCTTTGGCAATACGCTCATCAAATTGCTCCAACTCCTCAAAAGAATAGGTATTACCCAAAGACAACATCATTCTTTGATGTTTGACTTGCTGAAATTGAGTGTTAATATCGCTACCCACCCTTACTGTAGGCGATAATTCAGAACGAAATTCCGGATATTGTTCTTCTAAACTTTGTAATTCTTTCAACAAAGTATCAAATTCAAAATCACTGATTTCCGGTTGCGATAAAACATAATATAAATGATTGTGGCGGTTAAGTTCCTTAGTTAAAAAGGCAACACGCTCTTCTATTTCAAACAAAGAATTCATATTTCAAAAAAAGGCTAATTCGGGTTCAAAGATACAATATTTTAGATAACATTAAAATAATATCCAAACTATTGACATCCGAGAAGTGATAAAAAACGACTCTGTTTTTAAATAGATAGCTTAAAACTTCTAATTATTAACATTTGGTTTTTAGGGTTTTACCTTTAATATTATTTCAATTTATGTCTGAGAAATTCATTCAACTTAAAAAGTTTAAATTTGTTGTATTTAAAAAAAATTACAAATAAGCAAAAACTATAATGAACTGTAAATAAATAATCTATAATTATCCTAAATTACACAAGTATATTGTTTTAGAAAAATCAGACACTAGTGAAAAAAAATCCTATTTTTGTAAGGTAAATTAAATATAGAACTAATGAAAAAGATTGTTTTTTTCGTAACGATATGTTTTTTTAGTCTAAACACTAAGGCTCAAGTAATTGACACCACTTGGTTAAACCAAAGGTGGGAAGAAACCTCTAAAGATAGTGCCGGCTATTACAGAACTCTAAGAATTGATTCTTTAAAAGGTCTATTTTTCTTTAAAACCTTTTATTCTAATGATAAATTACTAACCAGCAGTATGTATAGTTCCTTATCGCCTAAGGTTAAAAATGGGGTTTTTACATGGAATTACCCCAATAAAAAAATGGAACGCTGGTATAAACAAGACTCTTTAATTCGCACGATAGGGAGAAACGAGCAAGGAAAAATTATTTATGATACCCAGCCCAATGCCGAATACATTGAGGGAGAACCCATTTATAATAATACAATAGATCAACCTGCTGTTTTTCCGGGAGGGCGAATGGCTTTAATACAACACCTTGCAAGCAATACCACTTATCCTGAAAAAGCTCTGGCACAAAATATTCAAGGAACTGTTATGATTCAATTTGTCATCAATACAAAGGGGGAAATTGTCAATGCTGTTGTGCTTAAAAGTGTTCACCCTCTATTAGACGAAGAGGCTTTAAGGGTAATAAAAGAAATGCCTAAATGGATTCCCGGTCAACTAAATGGCAAAAAGGTTAATGTAATGATGAGCAATCCAATTGATTTTCATTTGTTTCATTAAAAGTAATCAATTTATTAGTCTTAATCTGAGGTACTGTCTTAAATTAACGTGAGTTCGGAATAATCTTTGCTCACATAATCAAGAAAACGCCTTATCACTCTAATCACCTTGTAATTAGTTTTTTGTGTTGATTTTGTGAGGAGACCTCAAAGGTTTTGGAAACCTTTGAGATACTGTTCTGGCTCGTAAAAGAATACTTGATAAGGAATAATCTCAAAGACGATATATACATAGGTATTCCCGGTATTATCAAGGTTTAACTTATACTCTTATCAAGCCCTTTATTGAAAAGTCTAAATATAATTCTTTTTTTATTACTTTTTTGAACCTAGTTGTTTATATCTGCAAACATACGAGGTCTAGATATTTAAGTCTTTTTTACATAAATAGTACTTCTCCAAATTTTCAACTTCAAATCTAAACCCTTCTTACTTGTCTAATACTTTTAATTTGTTCTAGTTTGCTTATTAAATCATTCAGGTCTTCGGTGTCGTGTACATAAAAGTCAATATGACCAATAAACACACCATCTAAAGCATTGATAGACATAGCACGCATATTTACATTTAAGTCCATATAAATAACTCTTGTAACATCGTGAAGAACACCTTGTCTATCACGACCATGCAATTCTACAGAGGCTAAGAAAGACTTTTTTTTCTGTGTTTTCCATTTAATACTGACTATTCTATCGCCATATCTGCTCATAAAACCCTCCGCTTCTTTACAAGTCGTTTTATGCACAGAAACCCGATTGTCTAATTCTATTAAGCCTAAAACAGCATCTCCCGGAATAGGATTGCAACAAGGAGCTATTTTATAGCTGTCCTCACTTAAGGCTTCATTAATATCAAAGATTTCTTTGACATTGATTTCCGGTTTTTTATTTGAAAATTGAAGCTCCCAATAATTAACATCTTTATTTTTTCTTTTTCGGTCGATAGATTTTCTTAGAAACTCTACATCAGCTCCTTGTTCAAATATTTTTAGGTATAAATCGTCTTTGGTTTGCACCTCATAAGCTTCCAATAATTTTTTGGTAATACTGGAATTATTGACAAAACCCATAGAATCAAGCGCTTCTTCTAATTTCCTGATACCCTCGTGAATAGAAGATTGTCGAGACTTCTTCCTCATTTTACGAATATCAGATTTCGCTTTAGAAGTAACCACAAAGTTTTCCCACTCCGGCTTAAACTGAACTTGACTTGAGCGTAAAATTTCTACTTTATCGCCGTTTTTAAGCTTATAATTTAGAGGTTCTATTTTTACCCCATGATTAATTTTTGCTCCATAGGCCGATTCAGCTAAATCAGTATGTATGGCGTATGCAAAATCTAAAACGGTAGAACCTTTGGGGAAAGTTCTGGTGTTTCCTTTACTATCAAATACATAAACCTCATCAACATATAGGCTGGCTTTTATATCATCAAGAAAATCTAAAGCATTGGTATTCTGGTTCTTTAACAAATCTTGTATTTTGTTAATCCAAATATCCAATTCGCTTTCCCCACTTTTATCTGATTTGTATTTCCAGTGTGCAGCATAGCCTTTTTCGGCAATCTCATTCATTCTATTAGAACGAATCTGAACCTCTATATGCTTACCATTATTGCCCATAACAGTGGTATGTAAAGACTCATATCCATTAGATTTTGGAGTTGTTATCCAGTCTCTTAACCTCGATTTGATAGGAGAATATATTTCTGCTATAACGGTATAAATATTCCAACAAAGCATTTTTTCACGCTCAGGAATTTCTACCTGAAAAACAATTCTTACAGCAAAAATATCATAGACCTCTTCAAACTTAATACCTTGCTTCTGCATTTTTTTCCAAATGGAATAAACAGACTTGGTTCTTCCGGTAATTTCAAAATCGAAATCATAAGTTTTGAGTTTTTCCCTGATAGGCTTGGCAAATTCTTCAACAAAAGAGCTTCTTTCTTGCTCAGTGATTTTAAGCTTTTCGTTAATTTCTTTATAAGCAACAGGTTCTGTGTATTTAAAACTTAAATCTTCCAGCTCTGTTTTGATTTGGTATAAACCTAAACGATGTGCTAATGGTGCATACAAATAAGAAGTTTCCGAAGCTATTTTATATTGCTTTCGTGCAGGCATACTTTCTAAAGTACGCATATTGTGAAGCCTATCAGCCAACTTTATCAAAATAACCCTAACATCATCAGAAAGAGTTAATAAGGTTTTCCTGAAATTTTCGGCTTGCATAGATTGACCATCAAATACTTCTTCAGGAATCTTAGTTAAACCATCAATAATATTAGCTATTTTTTCTCCAAAAAGATTACTTATGTCCTCCAATGTGTAGTCGGTATCTTCTACCACATCGTGTAACAGAGCGCTAATTACAGATTTAGCTCCCAAGCCTATTTCTTTAGCCGCAATAATTGCCACCTCAACAGGATGAATAATGTAAGGCTCTCCGGAACGTCTTCTAACTCCGTCGTGAGCTTTATAGGCTAAACGAAATGCTTTGCGTATGCGTTCTTCGTTGTCTTTATCTTTACATCCTTTGCAATAATCAAAAATAGACTCAAAACGTTCCTCTATTTGTTTTTTTTCTTCCTCTGTAATCTTCATTTTCGATTTAAGTTAGTTAATGTTTTTTAATCTAAAAGTCTTGTTTAATAATCTAAAAAGCAAGAGCCATGTTCGCTATGCTTCTTCCCTGAACTATTAACGTATTCTAAAAAGTAAACATAGCGCCCAACAGGGCAAAGCACATTGTCTTTTTTTCCGTCCCAACCTTTGTTTTTATCTTTGGTTTCAAAGACTTTAACACCCCAGCGATTATAAACAGCAAAATAGTAATTTTTTTCAGAAATAAAGTTACAAAACGGCTTAAAAATTCTATTTTTTTCTGTACCAAAAGGTTGAAAAGCCGTTGGTATGTATATGATAGATGTTTGCCTTAAACAAATGGTATTAGAATAGACTTTCTTTTCCGGAAATAAATCAGACTTTATTTGTATTTTATAATAGAAACGTCCGTCAAATTCATTGTAATTTTGTTCCTCTAAATCATCTTGATACGGAAAAGTATAATCGTATTGAGCTAAGGTTTTTTCCCCTTGTTTAGAAGTACTTCTTATAATAGAATAAGTAATATTTTCAGCTTTATTATTTTTGAAAAAACTCCAGTTCAGTTGATTAATATAAGGTTCCTGAAATACTTTTCCTTTTAAATAAACCGAAGTAACGGTATTAGAACTATCCATTACATTATCGCAATCGTCAACCAATTTTAAGTAATATTGATAAGCTGTTTTTTGAACTTTTGCCTTAGTATCTGTATAATTTAAAACGGCTTCTTTATAATCAGAAAAAGTGGCGAGTAAAATCGTTTTATTACTTGATATATTTTTTCTATACAGTTGATAATTATTAATTTGAGCCTGTGGGTCTAAGTTAAATTCTACTTCTATTGATTTGCCTTTTACATTGGCATACAAGGCGTTTATAAAACGAGGTAATAAGTCTTCTTTGAGGTTTACAGTCAGCACATTAGACGATGAACTTTTGTTTTTATAACTAATACCTCTTACTAAATAATATTGATTTGAATTACTGCTTTTTAAATCTAATTCTATGCTTAGAGTCGAGCTTAAAAGGGTGGTGTCCAAATGCCATAAATGACTGTTTCCTGACCAAACTTGATAGTATTCAACCCCCTCTTTCCAACCTTTGTAGGCAGACCAATCTAAAAGAATCTTGTTTTTGCAATTCTTTTGTACGATATTAGATTGCAAACCTATTACCGTGTGTTTTAAAGAGTGAACACTGGCATTATTAGAAGAATCAACAGCTTGAACAACATATGTTTGAATCATAGTTTCAGTCTTCACACTTGTTTTATCCACGTAAAATAAGGTATGAGCATCTACAGAATCTATCAGCTTATAAACCCCTAATGCTTCATTAAAATATTTAATATAATACGAACGAACATCCGGCGAATTAGAGGCTTTCCACCGAATGACTACGCTGTTTTCAGGAGAAGCAGAAGCGTCAAATTGATAAGTTACAGAATCGATAATAGGAGCTTGAGGAGCTTCAATATCTTGAGCTTCTAAAGAGTTGGAAAACAGGCATAACATTAAGATTCCCAATGTTAATCGAAGATAGGGAAATGAAAATGTAAGTGTACTTTTTAGCATCTTGCTAAAGTAAAATATAATATTTAAAACAACTGCTTTTCGTCATTAAAAAATAAACATTACTTTTGTCCGCAGAATTTCGTTAAATATCATTTGATTTATTCCTTTTGTAGATGAACATCACACCTTTACATACTTACTTGCCCATTGAGGAGGGACAGCTTTTGATGATAGCCGGTCCTTGCAGTGCGGAATCTGAAGAGCAAATTTTAAGTACAGCTCAGAAAATCAGAAGTATAGAGGCTATTCAAGTATTTCGTTCTGGAATATGGAAGCCACGTACTCGTCCGGGGCATTTTGAGGGAATTGGTAAAGAGGGCTTAGCTTGGTTAGACCAAGTTAAAAAGGAAAACGGATTTCTAACAGCAGTGGAAGTGGCTACACCTAAACATATAGAGTCTGTTTTACAGCACTCTGTAGATATGGTTTGGTTAGGAGCGAGAACCGTGTCTAATCCTTTTTCTATAGAAGAAATAGCGCAAGCCTTAAAGGGTGTAGATTTAGCGGTTTGGGTAAAAAACCCTATTAATCCGGATATTGAATTGTGGACAGGAGCTTTAGAACGCCTTAACAGGAATGGTATCAATAAGTTAGGCGCTATTCACAGAGGTTTTTATCCCTTTGAAAAAACAGAATTGCGTAATATTCCTAAATGGGAAATTCCGATAGAACTTAAAAGGCGTTTTCCTGATTTGCCTATTATTTGTGACCCAAGTCATATTTCCGGACAGCGTCAATATATTCAAGATATTTCTCAAAAGGCCTTAGATATGAATTTTGACGGCCTAATGATAGAAAGCCATTGTCAGCCGGAACAGGCACTTTCTGATGCACAACAACAGCTTACGCCGGAGGACTTATCAAAATTGATGCAGTCTTTGAAAATAAGACAGCGTATAGGCTCTCCCAAAGACCAATTTATAGAACAATCTCGTCATCAAATTGATTCGATAGATACCCAGCTTTTGGAACTACTTAGTCAAAGAATGGAAATTATTAAATCAATAGGACGTTATAAGGCCACTAATAACTTAAGTGTGTTTCAGTTAGAACGTTGGGAAAGCATCTTAAAAACCCGTTTACAAACCGGCGAGAAATTACAGTTAAGCCCTGATTTTATTCGTTCTTTGTTGCAGAAAATTCATAAAGAATCCATTCTGGCTCAAAATGAAATAATGAATAGCTAAAAATAATATATATTTGCGGACTAAATAAACGAAGCGTATGTTTTTAAAGAACAAAGATAAAGTTGCTATATATTATAAAGAACAGCAAATAACATATAGTGCTTTAATATCGAACGTATTTTATTATTCTTCTCTTTATCAAATTAAGAAAAACGATAAGGTTCTTATTTTTTCTGATAATTCCTTGGAGTGGATGTATGCTTTTCATTCTGTTTGGGAAAACAAAGGTGTAGCTGTGCCGGTGGATTGCCTTTCTACAGAAAAAGAGTTAGCTTATATTATTAACGATTGTCGTCCTGAGGTTATTTTTTATAATCAAGAGCGCTCAGAGGTTTTGCATAAAGCTTTAAAAAGTTTAGATTATTCTCCTCAACTTATTTTACTTGACGAGATTTCTTCTCATCAAATTCCTGAAAATAATAATGAGTTGAAAGAGTCTGAAATGAACGAAACAGCTTGTATTATATACACTTCGGGGACAACCGGTTCACCTAAAGGGGTAATGCTTTCGTTTGAAAATATTGCTGTTAATATTGATGCCGTAAGTAAAGATGTATCCATTTTTGATGAAAAAACAAGGGTTTTAATTTTATTACCTTTGCATCATGTTTTTTCTTTATTAGGGGCTTTTGTAGCACCACTTTCTGTTGGCGGAAGTGTGGCTGTTTGTCCTTCTATGTCTTCTGAAGATATTATGGCAACCTTACAAAATTTTCAAGTGACTGCTATTATAGGAGTTCCTCGATTATACGCTTCTATTCGTAAAGGCATCAAAGATAAAATCAAGAAAAGTATTGTTGCCAGAACAATATTTGGCTTGGCTAAAATAGCGCATTCTTATGCTTTTTCTAAGTTCTTATTTAAAAGTGTTCATCAAAAATTTGGCGGACATATAGATTATATGGTCTGTGGAGGAGCGCCTTTGGATGAAGCTATTGCACGCGATTTTCAAATATTAGGCTTTCGTGTTTTAGAGGGCTATGGAATGACTGAAACAGCGCCTATTATTACTTTTACACGCCCTAATGATGTAAAAGTGGGTTCTGCCGGAGCTCCATTGAAAGGTGTTGAGATACGTTTCAATAATAAAGAAATTCAGGTAAAAGGGCGCAATGTAATGCAAGGGTATTATAATCGTCCGGAAGAAACCGCAGAAGTGTTAAAAGACGGCTGGCTTTCTACCGGCGATATAGGGCATATGGATAGTAAAGGGCGTTTATATGTTACGGGGCGTTCTAAAGAAATTATTGTGCTTTCTAACGGAAAAAATATCAATCCTGTTGATTTAGAATTTCAGTTAGAACCTATGTTGCCTCTTATTAAAGAATTGGCTGTTTTTGAAAAAAATGATCATCTGCATTTAGCGGTGTACCCTAACTTCTACGAAATTAATAAATTAGGTATAGAAGATTTAGAAGCTTACCTTAGAGAAACTGCTATTAATGAGTTTAATAGTAATGTTTCCAGTTATAAGAAACTACATCAGATTTATATTGCTTCGGAAGAATTGCCTAAGACTCGATTAGGGAAAATACAGCGTTTCAAATTACAAGAGTTAGAACAAATTGAGAAACAGCAACAAGAAGAAGTTAATAATTACGATAGCGAAGAGTATCAGTTAATTAAACAACATATAGAGGGCGAAAAAGAAACTAAAGTGGCTCCCTCTCATAATTTTGAGGTGGATTTAGGTTTAGACTCTTTGGATAAGGTTAGTTTGCAGGTGTTTATAGAAAATACCTTTGGCGTTAAAATAGGTGCTGACCATTTTGAAAATTACCCTACGGTTAAGCAGTTTAGCGAATACATCAAAGGGATTAAAACCAAAATGAATACCACCAAGATTAATTGGACTGCCATTGTGCGAGAAAAGGTTAACCTTAAGCTTCCTAAAAGTAGCTGGTTGCATTCTCTTTTGGTGTTGCTTTCAAAAATGATTACCAGAACTTATTTCAGAACTCAAGTACAGGGTAAAGAAAATATTCCGGAGGGAGCTTGCATTATAGCGCCTAATCATCAGAGTTTCTTAGACGGCTTGTTTTTATTGTCGTCTTGGTCAAAGAAAGAGGCTAAAGATTATTATTTCTATGCTAAGGCCAAGCATATTAAAAAGAAATGGATGAAAAAATGGGCTGATAGGAATAATATTATAGTCGTTGATACAGACGAAAATACTAAATTTTCTATACAAGCATTGGCTTTAGCATTAAAGCAAAATAAAAAAATAGTGATATTCCCTGAGGGAACACGCTCCAAAACAGGAACTGTTGGTGAGTTTAAGAAAATGTTTGCTATTTTAAGTAAAGAATTGGATGTTCCGGTCATTCCGGTAGCTATAGAGGGCGCTTACGAAGCGATGCCAAGAGGAAGCCGTTTCCCTCGTATAGGAAAAAAGGTAAAAGTATCTTTCTTAGAAGCTATTACTCCTGAGCCTCACGATTACGATTCTTTGGCAGACAGCACTAAAACGAAAATAGAAACCACCATAAAACAATAAAAAATGAGCGAGAAAGCAAAACAAGACATTCATGTGGTAATAGGGCTTTCCGGCGGTGTCGATTCGAGTGTAGCTGCCTATGTTTTAAAGCAAGAGGGCTATAAAGTAACGGCTATGTTTATGCAAAATTGGCACGATACAACCGGTTTGTTGGAAGGCGATTGCCCTCATCACGATGATCTTATTTTTGCTCGTTTGGTGGCTCGTAAAATAGGAATACCTTTAGAAGTGGTCGATTTAAGCCAAGAATATAAAAAACGGGTGGTCGATTATATGTTTTCGGAATACGAAAAAGGACGTACTCCTAATCCTGATGTTCTATGTAATAGGGAAGTGAAATTTGATATTTTTGTAAAAGCTGCTGAAAGAATCGGAGCAGATTATGTGGCAACAGGGCATTATGCTCGCAAAACGTCACTGACTAAAAACGGAAAAGAAATTTTTCAATTATTGGCAGGTAGCGACCCTAATAAAGACCAAAGTTATTTTTTATGTCAATTGTCTCAAGAGCAATTGGCAAAGGCGATGTTTCCTATTGGGCATATGTTGAAACCCGATTTACGAGCCATAGCTAAAGAGGTAGAATTAGCTACTGCCGAGAAAAAAGATTCTCAAGGTATTTGTTTTGTTGGTAAGGTAGATTTGCCGGTTTTTCTTCAACAAAAATTAGAAGCCAAGCAAGGTAATATTATAGAAATTGACCCTGAGTTTTATAAGGATTTACCTCAAGCTACGTCTTTGAAAGAAATGGCAAAACCCTATCGTTATATTGCCTTAGATGGTTTTGTTGTGGGACAGCATAATGGGGCGCATTTCTTTACAGTAGGACAAAGACGAGGGCTAAATGTGGGAGGAAAGGCAGAACCTTTATTCGTTATAGCTACCGATATTAAACGTAATAATATTTACGTAGGGCAGGGGAAGAACCACCCCGGTTTGTACAGAAAAGCCTTGTTTATTCAAAATAATGAAATTCATTGGGTACGCCCCGATTTGGCACTTCAAGATGGGGAAGATTTAAACTGTCAAGTACGAATTCGTTACCGTCAAGCCTTACAAGAAGCTAAAATCATCAAAGAGAAAGAAGGCTTATATATTTTATTTGAAACTCCTCAGCAAGCCCTTGCTGCCGGTCAATTTGCAGCTTGGTATCTAAAAGATGAGCTGATTGGCTCCGGAGTTATTTCTGAATAATTGGACAGTTGTAGGTTAAAAGTTGCAGGTTGCAGGTTGTTTGCAATTTAATGTGATAATTTGTTAATGTGGTAATGTGCTGAAAGTAGAATGTACCAGGGCAAACTCACACTTTTACTCGTGTTAATTCAAGATATTGATTTATAAATTATTATGAGAATATGATTAGACCTGAACAGGTTTTAAAAACCTGTCAGGTCTCTGTCAAAAATCTTTAATAGCCTGATGTTTAAGAAAATATATTTTGCAAAATATCTATTACTCAAAGTGTGGGTTTGCCCTGTAGAATGTACCACTAATTTGGGTCAATTGATTTTATGGGATTTATTCAAAAATGGGCTTATTTTATTGGTTATAGTTTATAGCTTTGAATATTACTGATTAGATAAAGTTAATGATATTGCGGCATCAAAATAACTTCCTGCCTTTATTTTAGGGTGTATAAGAGGTACTTTTTCTTCGTATTTTTCCCAATGTCCTGCCCAATATATCCAAGTAGATGATTGTTGATAATAATTAGCTCCTAAAATAGGCGCGTAAAAAGTTCTTGTTTTGTGGTTATAATATATATCATCATATTTGTTTTCCTCTATAATTAACCATTCAACGCTAACAAATACCCCATCTCTAGGCATAGTAATATTGTATTTTGAAATATCAATTTTGGTAATGCCTGATTTTACAAAAACAATTAAATCTTCACATAATATATCTTTATCCGGCATATTGTATTCTGAATGATTCGATAATATCCTTATTCTTACTTTTGATTTTTTCTTTTTTCTACATTTTTTAAAAGCAATATTTATATATTTTATATGATTAACATTTTCTAAACGAGAGTCATAGGGGAAATATCTTGCGTGTATTAGGGGTAAATTATAACAAGTTAATCGACCATTTATTTTCGATTTTTTCAGTTTATTTAATGTTATTTCTTTTTTCTTTTCTTTCTTAGATGATACAACAATTTCCGGAACTTCATAAATACGCTTTTCTAAACTAATTTCATTACGTTTGCCAATGGTTAGTTCTGATATTTTAATTCTAAGGTCTTTGTAATTTAAGCAAGAAATATAAAGATTTCGGTTTAAATCTGAAGAATCTATATTTAATTCAAAAATACCATTATAATCTGAGCTTGTTCCTTTTTTGACTTCAACAATGGCGACATTTGCAAATGAAACAGGTTTATGGCTTTCAGAATCTTTTATTATTCCTAATATTTTAATCGGATTACCCGAAGCCATATTACTTAGTAGTATGATTAAAATAATGGATATTATGTTGTTTCTCATTTTTTATTAAGTATTTTTTAATTTCTTACCTCAGCCTTAGGGAAATAAATTAGAAATATAATCTTTTCTGAATAATTAGACCGTTGCAGGTTGCAGGTTTAGGTCTGAAAATAAACAGTTTGAATCAATCCGTTTCGTTATCTTTAAACATTCCGTATAAATAGTACTTTCCTTTTAAGCGAACACAAATAGCGTATGTTTCTGTATTTTTCTCTTTGGAAATAGGTATTTTTATTATGGTTTTGGAAAGGTTTTTAAAGTAACCTTTTTCGTAATTTTCCAACATAATACGAGCATAATTAACAGATTTTTTGCAGTTGTGTTTTATTTCATCATATAAAGAAGATATGTAGGTGGAAGAGATTTGTCCTTTGTTAATGGCATCGTATATTTCTTCTAACTCTTCCTTTGAAGCAACAGATAAGTATAAATTGATATAGTCTAAACGATAAGATTGATAAAGTTTTATAAGTGAAGTAATTAATTCCTCTATCGTCTGATTAGGGTATTGATTAGTAAGCTCTTTTTGTTCTCCATATATTTTCGTCAGAAGTCTTTGTTTAGGTCTATAATATTTGTGATTAAGAAAAGGATAATCCTCATCTATCGGTTCAATTATGGAGCTTGTATAATCCGTTTTTATTTGCTCTATATTTCTGCTATTAAATAAATTCGTTTTATATAAATATTTTTGTTTCTGCTTTTTCAGAGTGTATATCAGCTGATTATTAACGACTTCTTTAGGCGTTATATCGCTGTTTGAAACAATGTCTTTTACAAATTGATAATAAACTTGACCTATATTCAAGTCTATTTTAACTTCAAAAATAGAAAAAAAGTAATTATAACGATTAGTAGCTGACTTCTTTACTTTCTCATAAATACAATATAGCTGGTTGGTAAAATTATTTTTAATTAATTGAGGTTGATATTTAGGGAAATAGCCCACCTGTTGATAAGTAAAATGATAAGCATCTAAGGTATCTTTTATAGAAGATTCAAACAAAATGCGTCCTTCAAAATCATAAAAACAATATTTATTTTCTCGTACTTTATAATGAACCAAGATATCGTTATAAACTTGAAATAAATTTAATTGCGAAGACATTAGTTTTAGATTTTTCCTAGATAAAGTGTCCTTATATATTCTTTTATAAGTATTGTCGCTTTTTAACACAACTTCAGCTGATACACCAAAGGTTTTTCTATTTTGTTTAAAAGGACTTATTGTGTCTTCTAGAATAATAAATTGGTTGTTTTTGACGGCATATATTTTATGAAACAAAAACATTTCAAAAAAATCAAAGACTTTTCTTTTTTCTTTTTTGGAAACCTCTGGTTCATAATATGATAGCATATCTAAAGCTTGAGTATAAAAGCCTAATTTCTTATTAGAGATAGTTAAAAAAAGATGCTCAAGCTCATATTTATTAAAAAATACACCCGCACTAATGGTGCTATCGTTAATAAATTGCATACTCTTAAAATTGACAGGAATATCTAAGCTTTTTAATTGGTAAATAGTATCCTTGCCGTCTATTATTATATTCCCTTTTTCTTTTCCTTTTTTGAGTTTAAGCTTTTTATAAATTTTAAACTCATCTAAAATTTGTTTATCAAATTTGTCAATCAGAAAAAAGGCTAATTTATTTTCAGAATACACCAAAATATACTCATCATTGGTCACAAATTCAGTTACTCCAAATTTTTCAGAGCCATAAAATATAGAAGATTCACTACCTATAGACAACATTTTTTGGTCTGATTCTTCTACTCCCAGCATCACTTGAGCAGAGAGCTGAGTATTTAATGAGAAAATAAATAAAACTAAAAAACCGACTCTTATCATATTTTACTAATACCTGAAATTTATATCTAAAACAAGATTAATAAACTTATGAGAATAAGGACTGTATATAGAAACTATCCTAATTCTCAAATAGTACGAATCAATCCGTTTCGTTTTTCTGGTTCTCCAAAAACTGTTCTAAGTGTCTAGTCTTACAGTCAAACTTAATAACTTTACCATTTTTATCAAACAACACTCCATAAGGATAGCCATTAAGTAAGAACTCTTTTTCTATTGATTCATTGGCAAAACCATTAACCCAGTTTAGTAATTGATGTTCTTTTATAAATTGTCTTACCTCTTCTTTCTCGTTGTTATTATTAAGGTAAATAACCCTTAATTGATCTTTATGTTGATTATAAATTTCTTTTAGTTCGGGCAATGCTTGAAGACAACCTTTACACCATGTCTCTCAAAACTCAACAAAAATATACTTTTTACCATCTATAAATTCTCTAAAATTATGAGTAGAGTCATCTATGGTTGTAAATTCTAAATTAGGTAATCTATCTACCATTTTAACAATATTATTCTCTAAATCACTTGTTGGTATTGTTTCTACTTTTTTTAATTTTATGTAATTTCCTAAAGAATCAATATAAGTTATTTTAAAAGACTGGTTTTCAGTATGGATATAATTATTTTCTCTAATTAGAGTATGAGAAGCACCCTCTTGAAAACGCATTAAGGCTATTTTTTTAGGTTGAATATTTATTCTATCTTTTCGTATATCGTTATATTTATTGTTAAAATTAAAATCTTCTAATGTTATTTGAAAAAACAAACCTTTTTTAGAATAATAACCCGTTTTTGTTTTGAAAGGCTCCTTTATTCGAAAACAATTCACGAAAGCAGCTCTTTCCGGTTTTAATTTAATTTTAATCTCTTTCTGTGCCAATGCAGAATAACTTAGTATCAAAACAAGAACTAAGTATTTAACCTTATTTTTCATATTGATATATTTTATATTAGAAATTCACTCCCAAAAATAAAACATAATCTTCAAAAAAACAATAGATAAGCGAAATTCATCACTTGCAACCTACAAGCTGCAACCTTTAACCTTTAACCTGCAACCGACCTAATAAACAGCATTATACTATCAAATAATTCGTGTTTCACTTTGTCATTATGCAGTTCATGAAACATATCGGGGTATTCTGTATAAGTCAAATTTTGGGGGTTGTTTTTTGCCAATTGGCGACTGCCTAGAGGCGAGGTCATTTTATCTTTTTCTCCGTGATAAAGCACCACAGGGAAAGGAAATAAGTCGTGTTCTTTTAGGAGTTTTTGGTTGTTTTCTTGAGCTTTAAAAAACAATTCTAAGGAAATTTTATTGTGCATTAAAGGGTCTTTATCGTAGTCTTTAATCACTTCTTTGTCTGATGACAAATCTTTGCTTTTTAAAGGCGTATTCAAGCGAAAAGAGGGTGCAAAACGATGTAAACAACGAGCCAATTTTAGTATGATATTAGGAGGTGTTTTGGGTAAAATAACCCATGGAGAACTAACTATTAAACCATTTAAATTAGGCTGATAATTTGCAGCGTAATTCAAAACCAAATGTCCGCCCAAACTATGACCATATAAAAAATGAGGGGTGTCGGGAAATAAAACTTGAGTCTCTTTTATCAGCACATCTATATCAGACATCAAATCATCGTAACACTTTATTTTACCGACTTTACCAAACGATTTTCCATGCCCCCTATAATCGAAAGCGACTACTGCCACGCCTTGATTAGCGAAAGCACTAAACCAATTGTAATATCGCGAACTATGTTCGCCTATACCGTGAACAAAGCTAATAACAGCTTTTATTTCGTTATCCGGCACAAAACTTTGTGCAAACAAATAGCCTTTGTCGAAAGATGTCCAATTGTATTCTTGATGTGTCATTGTTTATTTGTATTTTTACAAAGCCGTTTACAAACAAAAAGCCTGCCATTAAAAAGCTTTTTTTAAATTTAAATTTTTTCAGTATAATGCATTTTGGACATATAAACAATGTAGTTGAAGAAGGTAAAATGCTAACAGATAAGTCCTGTTTTTGATTAATTTAATAATCAAAAAAAGCAATATAAATAAGGTTTGGGGAGAGACGTGTTCTGGCTTTATTGATTGCTTTTTCTCGGTGTCGATTTGATTTCTTAACTTTAACTTAATATTGAAAGAGGAAATAATTCAAAATACTTGTATTTTTTTGCATATGATAATCTGACTTCTTTTTTGAAAGCAGATGTTATAAAAAATGACATTAAATTATTAATTTAAATTTAAAGAAATAATGGATAGTATTTACATTATTATTGTGGGCGTTTTATTTGCCTTAGCTATTTCTGACTTGATAGTGGGAGTTAGCAACGATGCCGTAAACTTTCTGAATTCAGCTTTAGGAGCTAAGGCGGGAGGTTTCAAAACCATTATGTTTATAGCTGCTTTAGGAGTGCTGTTTGGCTCCGTTTTTTCCGATGGAATGATGGAAGTGGCGCGTAAAGGTATTTTTAAACCGGATTATTTTTACTTCTCCGAGATTATGATTATTTTCTTGGCAGTAATGATAACCGATATTATTCTATTAGATACTTTTAACACGCTCGGGCTACCGACTTCTACTACCGTATCTATTGTGTTTGAATTGCTGGGTGCCGCCGTGGCGATGTCCTTAATCAAGCTTAATGCAGGTGAGCAAATCATTACTTTGGAAAATGGCTCACAAAAAGTGGCTACCTTAATGGATTATATTAATACGGAAAAAGCCCTCGCCATTATAGTCGGTATTTTGCTTTCAGTTATTATTTCATTCTCGGTAGGAGCTATTGTACAGTGGTTCACAAGGGTTTTATTTACTTTCGACTATGAAAAGAAACTAAAATATTTTGGTTCTATATGGGGCGGAATAGCTATTACTGCCATTACTTATTTTATATTGATAAAAGGAGCTAAACACGCTGCTTTTATGGATAAGGAAACCAAAGTGATGATTAAAGACAACTGGATGTATATTGTCTTAATTAGCTTTGTAGCTTGGACTATTTTATTACAGCTTATCACCTTTATTTATAAGAAATTTGATATACTTAAAATGATAGCTTTAGTAGGTACTTTTGCTCTTGCTGTTGCTTTTGCCGGTAACGACTTGGTAAACTTTATCGGGGTGCCTTTAGCTAGTTTTGAATCATTCAAAGTATTTAGCGCTATACCGGGTGCTGATCCTGATACTTTATCTATGGCATCTTTATCTGGAAAAGTTAAAACAGACACTTATTTATTGGTGATTGCCGGTCTTATAATGGTGGCAACTTTATTCTTATCAAGAAAAGCCAAAAAAGTGGTGAAAACCTCTTTAGATTTAGCCCGTCAGTCTGATGGTGACGAGCGTTTTGGTTCTTCTTTATTTGCTAGAAATATGGTAAGAGTAGCTATTAAATCTTCAGAAGCTGTTAGTATGATAGTGCCAACCAGATTACGAAACTTTGTTGAAAACGGTTTTGACCAAACTCCTTTCTTAAAGAAGCAAGAACAAGATCCTAACCCTCCTGCTTTTGATATGTTAAGAGCGTCGGTAAACTTGGTAGTAGCCAGTATTCTTATTTCTTTTGCTACTTCTTTGAAGTTACCTTTATCAACAACCTATGTTACCTTTATGGTAGCTATGGGAACCTCTTTAGCTGATAGAGCTTGGGGAAGAGAAAGTGCTGTTTATAGAATAACAGGTGTGTTATCAGTTATTGGAGGATGGTTCTTTACAGCTTTTTCAGCCTTTACTATGGCATTTATCGTTGCCTACTTTATTCACTGGGGAGGTATATATGCTATTAGTGCTTTAATTGTGTTAGCTATTTTCTTAATTTATAAATCTCATAAGAAGAAAGCTGAACCTAAAGAAGGACAGATGAGCGCTACAAACGATATAGAAGACATCAAAGATGAGAATATTTTAGAGAAATGTACTTCAAATGTATATAATACGATTTATGCTTTCTCTGATATTTATTCTGATGTATTAGAAGGTATACAGCGTGCAGATAGAAAGAAGCTTAAAGACGTCCGTAAGGAAGTAAAAGTTTTAAATTATCAAGCTAAATCGCTTAAAGACAATGTGTATAAAGTGCTAAAGCAGTTGCGTAGCAATTCTGTATCGCAAAGTCACCACTATGCACAGGTATTGGATTATTTACGTGAAACGGCGCACTGTTTTACCTATATCGTAAGACCGTCGTATGAGTATTTTAACAATAACCATTCGCCTTTCTTACCGGAGCAAATAAAAGATTTACAATCTTTAAATCAAGATTTTATTATCTTTAATAAGAAGATATTGAATACCATAGAGAATAATTCTTATAGTATGGTTTCAGAATTAATTAATGATAAAGCTGAATTATTAGAAAAGATAGAAAAATATAGTGTAGCTCATTTCAAACGTATTGAAAACAATGAGATAGGTTCGAAAAACAGCGTTCTATTCTTAGCTATATTGCACGAAACTAAGAATTTAAGCTTACACATTATTAACTTAATAAAAGCTCAACGTGATTTTGTGTTAAATGCAGATAACCCTCAAAAAACACAGAATTCGTAAAAAGAGATAAATGACAAATTAAAAGCCCTCAGGTATTTAAATACTTGAGGGCTTTTTTGTTTCGGGAAGATATGCTTGTATATAAAAAAGACCTAGATAGGTTTTAAAAACCTGTTAGGTCTGGTTGTTTGTAAAATCATTTATAAAAAAGCTAAAAAATAAGCGTAATTATTTTGTAAACCTCTAGATCTCAAAGGTTTTTGAAACCTTTGAGATCTTATCTTTAACATCTAAATACCTTAAAACAAGAGGTTTATGTGTTGAATCTAAAAGTATGAGTTTGCCCTATTGAAAAGAACACTTCACAAACCAAGCACATAAACAAAAAACACCTCCTATTTTTCAGATTTAATAGCTTATCAGTTTTATATTAAAGTCTTGAATTTTAGAATCTTTAGAGTTTTCAACAATACGAAACTGTATTTTATGCCCTTTTTTAAAAAGAGATAATTTATTCCTCTTTAGAACAATAATGAATAGAGTAAATCATATTGCTATGAACTGTATATTCGTTAATATAATTATAAGTTTCTAAGCGTTCTTTTAATTTGTTTTGTAATACTTTATTATCTAAAGGCTTTAAATAATTATCTTCCAAAATTTCGTATAAATCTCCCTTGTGAAAAAAATAATCATTATACAAACAAGCGTATATTTCTCTATTATTGGTCATAAAAGGAATAAATACATTTCTGGTTCTTGTTTTTGCAGTATCTAAACCCAAAGCCAAACAATGAAATACCGAATCTTTTTTCGCCCAATGACGCGAATCCATCAAATTATAAAGAGAAGGTGCAATATCCAAATGCGAAACAGGATTGTTAAATACTTTAGCTTCTTTAACCAAGGAACCATATATCATTAAAGGAACAGCATAATTTTGCAAATGATTTTTTATAAAAATAGAGTGCATACTGTGATCACCTGTTATTATAAATAAGGTATTATCAAACCAACCTTTTGCTTTATAACCCTCTATTAACTGTTTAATAGAATTGTCTAAATATAATAGAGAAAGGTATTGCTTTTCTAATACTTTATTTAAAGCTTTAGGAGGTAAATGAGCATTCAGCTTCTTCATTTGTGCTTTTAACTGTTCTAAATGAGGCAAAATGTAAGGTACGTGTGTTGATAAAGTTAAATAAATATTCAAAAAAGGTGATTTATTAATGGAATCTAAAACATTAAAACTATGTTTAAAAACCAAATCATCTCTAACGCCCCAAGAAGCCTTTTCTTCTTCAGTTTGATATTCATCAGGATATGTATTGTACAAATGGTGTATAGGCTGATAGGATAAAAAATTACTCATCTTCTGAAAGCCAACCCAACCGCCATAAAAGAAATTCGTTTGATAACCGGAATCCTTTAAAACAGATATTACAGATTTATGTAAAGGAATTGGGTAAGCCTCATTAAAACCCTCTTGCCCCATAGGTAAAGAACCTAAAACAGCCGGTAAAACACCAAATGTTCGCTCGGTAGTAGAGTAACACTGATTCCAGTACAAAGACTTTTCTTTAATACTATTTAAAAAAGGTGTTAAAATGTATTTTTTTTGAGCCAATTCTTTAAAGACTCTAGCGTCTAAGCTTTCTACTAAAATAAACACAATATTAGGGTGCTCCGAACTTTTCTTTATATAGTTATTTAAAGGGTTATAAGAGTTAGTATGTAAAAAAGGATAAGCGCTCAATTCCTTTTTTAACTCATTGTTTTGCAAGTCTTCCGGTTGAATAAAACCATCTTCTACTCTATGTTTCAGAAAGGTAGCTATAATAGCTTCATCTTTTACAATCTTTTTTGAGGGTTCCTTTAAGTAAAGAAAACTTCTAAATATAAAATAATCAGATTTACATTTTATAAAATTTTGAGTCGCTAAGTTGAATTCTTTTTTCATTATTGTTCGGCTTAAAGGATAAAGACCTAAACCCAATACCAATAAAGAAGCTAAAACAATTGCTATTGATTTCTTTTGAAAGTTAGAATAAATAAAAGTTAGTGAAAAACTTAGTAGAAAAAGCAATTGAATTAAGAAAAACCATATACTAAAATTATTTGCTTTGATAGTCAATATTACTTCTTCAAAAGAATATAAAAAAACAGATTCATCAAGAGGAACTGAGGCATTAATGTAAAAGAATGAAGAAGATATTACCAAAATCATACTTGATAAACCCAAAATAAAAATCAAAGTCCTTGATAAAAAAGTCCATTTGTGGGGCAAAATAAAAGCCAATAAAAATAGAACTAATAAAGGTCGTGATACACCTGCAAAATCAGCAAATAAACTTTTGAAAAATAAGGATACAAGGCTTTGTTGTTCTGTTAATACAGTTTGAATAGAAAATATTTCGTATAATTTTAGTCCTATAATCAAAAACAGCATATACAAGGCTATTCCTGTTGCTGCACTTAATGTTCTTTTTAAATCTGTTGTATTATAAAGCCCTCGTTTCATTACTTTTTCCCTTTATATTTAAAACTAACCGATATTAAAAAATAAATTACTTTACTGATTTACAAAGCTTAATATTAATATTTCAAAGTATATTTATTCTGTAAATGGCTATTTTCATCCTAATTTGAATTTTTGTAAGCTTTTTTAATATCTTATTCAAGCTTCAAACTACACATTCAATTAGCTATTTGACAAAAGAATATAGCATTATTCTAAATTCTATTACATTCTTTTTTTTCAGGCTCAAATTTAAAAAAAATAATAATGTAATATGCCATTTTTTATTTAATATTGTATGTCGAAAAAAGATTAATAAAAACATTATAATATAAAGCTTTATGTTAGATATAGAAAATAAAAATACGGCTATTGACTTTAATACTGTGCAAGAAAAGATTAAGGCCAGCGGATTAAAAAATGTAGGTAAAGCTTCTATTCGAGAATTGGTACGTTTGGTTAACGATATAGAAGAATCTACCGGAGAACAATTTGTAAGAATGGAAATGGGCGTACCGGGTTTAACACCGCCTCAAGTAGGTATCGATGCTGAAATAAAGGCGCTTAAATCGGGTGTAACAGCCAAATATCCAATGATTGACGGCATTAAACCTTTAAAGAAGAACATTTCTTTATTTGTTAAAAATTTCCTTAATATTGATGTTAACGAAAATGGTTGCTTGCCAACAGTAGGCTCTATGCAGGGCGGTTTTGCGGCTTTTCTTATGAACTCTAAAATTTCCGAGACAAAAGATACCGTTTTATTTATTGACCCCGGATTTCCTGTTCAGAAACAGCAATTAGATGTATTAGATTTAAAATACGAAACCTTTGATGTTTATAATTACAGAGGAAAAGCTTTAGAAGCTAAATTGGAGTCTTACCTTTCTAAAGGCAATATTTCTACTATTATGTACTCTAACCCTAACAATCCTTCTTGGGTTTGTTTTACGGAAGTAGAATTGGAAATTATAGGTAGAATGGCGAATAAATACGATGTGATTATTGTAGAAGATTTAGCCTATTTCGCTATGGATTTCAGAAAAGATTATTCTGTACCGGGACAAGCTCCTTATCAGCCTACAGTAGCCAATTATACTGATAACTGGTTAATGCTTATTTCAAGTTCTAAATCCTTTTCTTATGCCGGTCAAAGGGTTGGTATGATGATTATTAGTAATGCTTTGTTCAACAAGAAATACAGCCGTTTAGAAGCTCGATTTGGTAATCCTAAATATGGTTATAATATGATTTACAAAATATTATACCCTCTTTCTTCAGGAGTTACACATTCGGCACAATATGGTTTGGCTGGTATGTTAGAAGCTGTTAATAATGGCTCTTACAACTTTGTGGCTGAAATAAAAGAATACGGAGAGCGCGCTGCTATAATGAAAAAATTATTTACAGATAATGGTTTCAAAATCGTTTACGATAAAGACGAAGATAAAGACTTGGCAGACGGCTTCTATTTTACATTCTCTTACCCTGAAATGTCAGGAGAAGAATTATTAGAAAGATTGATTTATTATGGTATATCAGCTATCTCCCTATCAATAACCGGTAGCGAAAGAACAGAGGGTCTAAGAGCTTGTGTGTCTCAAACACAACGCTCACAATTTGCCGATTTAGAAAAACGATTGCAATTGTTTAATGCCCACTATGGTAAATAAAATAGTTATTTAACAGTCAAATAAGATAGTTAATGATTAGACCTCAAAGATTTTAAAGTCTTTGAGGTTTTTTTTGAATCATAGGTAAGTTAAGTTAAAAGTTGAAAGTTAAAAGTTTTTATTATCGTAAATATCTGAAAATTAGAAAGTTTAAAAATCTTTGAGGTCTTTAGCTAGTGCGAGCTTCTAGCTCGTATCTAAAATAAATAACTTATTAATTTGATAATGTGTTGAAAGTTCATAAAGTTAAAAGTTGAAAGTAATGTGATAATTCAATAATGTGGTAATGTGTTGATGTAATAATACGGAAGATACTGATTATTAATTTATTAATAATTAAAAAAGCCTTAAAACTTTCCAACACCCAAAAAATCTGAACATCCCTAAATAAGGTTGACCGTTTTTTAAGTTAGACATTCATTTACTATTTTCTTTTTAGACATCGGGCAATCCTGAACTTGAGAGAGGTCTTG
>PDWI01002201.1_pt1 | contig 40273 bp, 36 predicted proteins | sample 1430891 | NCBI WGS metagenome assembly PDWI01 (sample SAMN01162508, study PRJNA174530) | Oral metagenome, whole genome shotgun sequencing project. | biome: Marine environment; feature: Marine mammal; material: Swab sample of the gingival sulcus; isolation source: swab sample of gingival sulcus... | reverse complement strand
GTTGTTCCAGAAGCAGTTCGTCAGAACAGCACGCGTAATGTTTCAGGAACATCAAAGCCAGTTTGCCTCGGGGACTAAAATAACTTTTTGGCCCTTTTTCGGGGTTTTGTTTCCTACAATATAACATTTATAGGGCTGATATACAAATCAATAATTACTCCTGAGTGTGCCTTCATACACGAGACCGTCCGATAACAGGAGTTACAATAAACTGAAGTTTGTTTAATAGGGGGCGTATTAAAAACAAAAATGGGAACTATTCTGTGACAAATAGTTCCCATTCACTCAAAGTAACCGAAGTTACTTATCGCGCCAGGTTACTGTTATTTTGGCCGACACAACATAAAACTTTCGAATTATGTTTTGCCCATTACCCCTGGATTTTACTTTTTACAGTAAATTCCGCGATGGTTGCCCGCTCAACTTTCCGGTTTGTCTTTGCGGACGAAGTGTCTGTCAGTAAAATAGGCATTAGCCTTGCGGTTATTGCATTTTTTAGCGACAATGTGTGGTGTTACCCTTCCATTGCCGTGCAGTATGTTCATAAGGCCGAGACCTTTTAAACTTCTGCCTGACGACTCAATCTGTAAAGAACTTCTGGATTTCTTTTAGATGATTGAATGAACTTCGACATCCAGATTGCCTTGCTCAAACTTCGGCTTTCCAAGAACGCCAACCCGAAGGTTGGAAAGAAATGTTCCGGTTGCAACTAAGTAACTTTTCCCATTTCCGTGCTTTTCAAGCTGCCTTTTATCGCTCACCTGATAGATCAAAAGTAATGTGAAAATTCGAAAATGCAAATGTTTTTCAGGTGTTTAAATCAACTAGGTTTCAACGATGGTTATTAACAAATGTTGAAAACCTCTGAGACTCGCAACCAACCTGTGTTGTGCCGTTAGTACAACCTTTTCTTTGCTACTGATCTTGCACCCAAACCCACTGGAATTTAATCTTTTCTTCTCCTTCCGGCAATAATTTTAAGCTGATGGAATATAACCCGGGATCGGGAAAAGTAATTTTTCCAAGTGAGTGCGATGCAAAATTATCAATTACCCAGTTTTGCCCGGGTTCGCCAACAGTTTTACCTGTAGGTAAAATAGCTTGTTGCAGCGTTTGCCCTGCTGCCGTTATTTTAATTTCCCCGCGCTGGCTGTTACCCTGAAAACTATAGGAAACGTCAAGTTGTTTTTCTCCTGGTGTGTCGATGTAGATTTTCCAGTTAAGCTCTTTTTCTTTTTTTGTTGAAAAGCAGGGCGGAATGGTGCCTCTTCGTTGCTTTGGCGTTATGGCCAGAGATTCTTTGCCGGGAGTACTGTTTTCGGGTGTAAGAGAATATCCGTTATCCGAAGTTTTTCCCACAAGCCCGTTGGTAATAACAGGCTTTACAGGGTATTCGGCCACAACCACAGAAACGTAATCGTTGACAGGTAGTTGTGGCAAGTGGATTTTTGTAAATGGCCCCGAATGGGCAAAGGTTAATTTTTGTTTTGATTTGTCAGCCAGCATATATACTTTGTCTGGTGCCGAGTTAATTCCCGTAATATATAGTTGGTTATTTAAAGGCCGGTTAAACACATGGAAAAACAGTTTGAACATCCCGTCACCTTCTTTACAGGTGATTTTACCCCAGTTGTGCTGGTTTTTAGGCAACTCAAATGCCTGTGTGCCGTAAATGGCTTCACCATTGATGTTAAGCCAGTTGCCCATTTCAAGCATTCTTTGCTCAATTTCGAAAGGTACATCGCCATTGGCACGTGGCCCTATGTTCAGTATAAAATTACCGTTTAAGCTTACATTGTTGATTAATGAGTGTAATAGTGTACTGGTTGATTTCCAATGCGAATCGGTAGCATGAAAACCCCATGAGTGGGCTACCGTAGCCGGCGACTGCCAGGGGAAATCTTCTTTTTTGTTTCCCAGTTGATTGTCGCCCAAAGTTTTAAAGTCAATGTCAGGGTCTTCTTTAATCGACAGGCCCAAACGGGAATTTACAATGCAATTGGGCTGGAGTTCCCGAATCAGGTTTTTCAGTTGCAATAATTGAGCTGTTGTGATAATCGATTCAGAATGGTGTATCCACATGTCGAACCAAATTATACTGATTTCGCCATAGTTAGTGAGCAGTTCACGCATTTGCGGGATCACTTTTTCCTGCCAGTACCTGTCGTATTGCTTAGTGGTAATGGGATAAATTTCCTTGGTATGATCCCACCCGTAAGGATGTTCCCAGTCTACCCAGTGCGAATAGTACAAGCCCAGTTTTATGCCATGCTTTTTGCAGGCTTCGGCCAGTTCTTTCACTATATCACGCTTGGGGTCGGTGTGTTTTCCTATGTTGTAGTCGCTTGCTCTACTGTCCCACAGGGCAAAACCATCGTGATGTTTAGCAGTAAAGACGAGGTATTTCATTCCGGACTTTTTAGCCAGGATAACCCACTGTTCCGGATCGATTTCATCCCAGCGGAAGCGGTTGAGCAGGGTCAGGTACTCCTCTTTGCTAAGGCGGTTACGGTAAAAAAGCCATTCGGCGTAATCATTGTCGTTGCGCAGTTTTTCGCCTTTCCAATAGCCCTCGGCACCACTGTAAATGCCCCAGTGGATAAACATTCCGAAACGGGCATCGGTAAACCATTTTGCCCGCTCGTTGGTTTGTTGCTGGCCAAATGCCATGCCGGTGGCAAAAAGAAAAATGATAAGCAAAAATCTCATAATAAAAATTTAGTGGAATAAATATCCAACCGTTATAAATCCTGTAAAATTAAGTTTGTGCGACTCTTTGTTAATCAAAACGAATCCCTCAGAATGGTCTACATCGCAATAGATATTATAGCCAAATCCCAGACTAATATCGAAACAAAACCTATCGTTTCGTTTGAATTGATAACCTGGTTTTAAACCAATGCCGGCAGTCTTTACATTGTCTTTAGAATATAAAGTAACGAGGTTTTTAGTTTTGTCACGAGCTACGATATAATCATTGGCAAATAAAAAACAACTTAAATATGCTCCTTTAGGCCAAGTGCTATTTTTTAAGAAATAGTATCTCACTTCAGGGGTTATTTGTGCAAAGTATTTGTCTGGGTTAAAGAATTTTAAGTAGTTATAGGTAAGCGCGATATTAAAACTAAAATTATTTTGAATTTGCCTTTCATATTGAATGCCTCCTCTGGAAAATTCAATTTTAATTACAGATTTCATATCATTTGATTCTGCTTTTTGCTGGTTCTGATTTATTGAATACGATTTATTGAAGGATAATAAAAATATGATTGGAATAATCAGACTAAATGTTTTCATAAATATTTATCACAATAGTTTTATTAAGATAACCGCCTTTTAAAATCGTCATAATGAAATTTTCGAATTATTTCTAACTCGCCACTCTCACGCAAAATAGCTATTAACGGATGGTTAACGCCGTTAAACATGGTGGTTTTTACCATAGTGTAGTGTATCATATCCTCAAAAATAACCCGGTCTCCTGGTTTCAGTTCTTTTTGAAAATCATAAGCTTCCATAAAATCGCCTGCCAGGCAACTAACGCCGCCAAGGCGGTACAGGTGCCGGCTATTTTCGTCCGGCTCTTTTGCGCCTAAAATGCGCGGCCGGTAGGGCATTTCCAGTGTATCGGGCATATGGGCTGTAAACGAAACATCGAGGATAGCTGTTTTTACTCCTTTATGCGTTACGATATCCATTACGGTTGAGGTCAATACCCCGGTGTCCCAGGCAATGGCACTTCCCGGCTCAAGAATAACTTTTACATTGTATTTTTTCTGGAAACTCTGTAGTAGCCCGATTAGGTGCTGGTGGTCATAATTCTTTTGTGTCATCAAATGGCCACCGCCCATATTTACCCATTTTACCAGGTGGAGGAATTTTCCGAACCGTACTTCCAGGTTTTTTAGTACCTTTTCGAGGCTGTAAGAATCCGATTCGCATAAAACATGAAAATGGATACCTTCTATACCGTTGGGCAGCGTTTCCGGGAACTCATCCGGCCCAACACCAAGCCTTGATCCGGGTGTGCTGGGGTTGTAAAGGTCGGTGCCAACATCAGAGAATTCAGGATTTACACGTATTCCGCACGATACAGGGTGATCTGCCTGTTTGGTTATGGGATAAAACTGATTGAACTGGTTAAACGAGTTGAAAACGATATGGCTGCTGTATTTTAAAAGTTCGTTAAACTCATTATTAAAATATACCGGGGCATACACATGGGCGCGTGTTTTCATCTCTTCAAAACAAAGACGGGCTTCGTAAAGGGAACTTGCAGTAGCCCCTTTCAGGTATTGCCGCACCAAAGGGAAAGTACTCCACATGGCAAATCCTTTAAAGGCAAGAATGATTTCTATGCCTGCTTTTTGTTGAACACTGTTAATGAGTTCAAGGTTTTTGCGAAGCAATTTTTCATTCAATACGTACGCTGGGGATGGTATTTTTGAATAGTTCAATGGTTAAATTTTATTTTAAAATGGTACAGTAGGAATTGTGAATTATTTATCAGCATTCTACTCTATTGCAACATCGTTTTCCTGCTTTTTTCCTTTTGCCTCAGCTTTCAGTATTTATACTTCCAGGTCAATGTTAAACTTTTCATTCCAGGGGAGGCCATACTTGCCAATTTTTTCCATAAACGGGTCAGGGTCAAGTTGTTCTACGTTAAACACCCCTTGGCCATTCCAGTTGCCGGTAAGCACCATCATTGCTCCCAGCATTGCCGGAACGCCTGTTGTATATGAAACTCCCTGTGCACCTGTTTCTTCGTAAGCTTTCTGGTGGCTACAGTTGTTCCATACGTAATATGTCTGTTCTTTTCCGTTTTTCAGCCCTTTTATCCGGCAACCAATTGAAGTTTCACCTGTATAGTTTTCTCCCAGCTCTCCAGGGTCGGGCAATACAGCTTTCAGGAATTCAAGCGGAACGATATCTATTCCTTTAAATTTTACCGGGTCAATTCGTGCCATGCCAATGTTTTGGATAACCCGCAGGTGGGTAAGATATTCCTGCCCGAATGTCATCCAAAAGCGGGCACGTTTTAGCGTAGGAAAGTTTTTTACCAGCGATTCCAGCTCTTCGTGATAGATAACGTAGGAGTCTCGCGGCCCTATATCAGGATAGGTTAAAGTTTTTTTGATCTCGTGGGGTTGGGTTTCTACCCATTTACCATTTTCCCAGTAACGTCCGTTTTGGGTAACCTCACGTATATTGATTTCGGGGTTGAAATTGGTTGCAAAGGCTTTCCCATGATCGCCACCATTGCAATCAACAATATCAAGATAATGTAACTCATCGAAATGATGTTTGGCAGCATAAGCAGTATAAATGCTCGTTACGCCAGGATCGAAACCGCAGCCCAGTACTGCCATTATGCCTTTTTCTTTAAAACGGCTGTGGTAAGCCCATTGCCAGCTATACTCAAATTTTGCCTCATCTTTGGGTTCGTAGTTGGCTGTATCAAGGTAGTTTACACCGGTTTCCAGACAGGCGTCCATAATGGGCAGATCCTGATAGGGGAGTGCTACATTAATCACGATGTCGGGTTTGACCTTATTGATCAATGCAACTGTTTCGGGTATATTGTCGGCATTTAGCTGTGCTGTTTCAATGCGGCCTTTGCCAACCTCCTTTGCAATGATATCGCATTTTGATTTGGTACGGCTGGCCAAAACAATTTCAGAAAACACGTTGGGGTTATCGGCACATTTTGCAGCAACTACGCGGCCTACACCACCGGCACCAATTATTAAAACTTTACCCATAATTTTTTATGTTGAATTTGTTTGTTATATATTTTTTCAGTTTATCCGATTCATGTAAATTTATTGACATAAACAGACGTGGTTTTACACGAGACAAATTAAACATTTTTTCATGAATAACAAATCTCAAAACAAGGACTTTAACCCCAATGGAGTAGGGCTGAGGAACGGTAATTTTATAGGTTTGCCTTTTGATGTAGAAACGACAAATGTTGTTCTGCTGCCGGTACCCTGGGATGTTACGGCTTCGTATGGCGAGGGTACTGCGCTGGCTCCCGAAACTATCCGGCAGGCCTCTACACAACTCGACTTATTTGACCCGGATGTGGAGGATGCGTGGCAATTGGGCATTTATATGGCTCCGTCTGATAAAGCGTTGCTGGATATGAGAAATAGCATGAGGCCCCAAGCAGCAGAATATATGCGTTTTTTGGAAGAAGGCGGTGCAGTAGAAAATAACAGCCAAATGAAATTGGTGGTTGATGAAACTAACCGGGCTTGTGAAAAAATGAACAGTTATGTTTATAATGAAACGCGACAAATGATTGAAAATGATAAGCTTGTTGGTTTAGTTGGCGGCGACCATAGTGTTCCATTGGGATTTTTAAAGGCTCTTTCGGAAAAATACGATGAATTTGGCATTTTACAGATTGATGCCCATCACGACCTGAGAAAAGCATACGAAGGATTTACCTGGTCGCATGCTTCGGTTTTTTACAATGCACTACAGATTGAACAAATGGAAAAGTTGGTGCAAATAGGTATTCGCGATTATTGCCATGAAGAGGAGCAAAGGGCGAAAGAAGAGGAAGACCGTATTTTGGTTTTTTATGATCAGAAGATAAAAGAAAATCGCTTTACGGGAATGAACTGGAATCAGCAATGTGAACGGTTTATTGTTGACTTGCCTGATAATGTGTATGTGAGTTTCGACATTGACGGGCTGAACCCGTCACTTTGCCCCAATACAGGTACCCCGGTGCCAGGGGGACTGGAGTTTGCCGAGGTGCTGTTTCTACTCAAAAAACTGGCGCAAAGCGGGCGTCGCATCATCGGATTTGATGTGTGCGAAACAGGTAATAACGAGTGGGATGCTAACGTGGCGGCAAGAATTATTTACAAATTGTGTAACTTAATGGGCAACTCTGCCGGAAGAATATAATAGCGGAATGTAACTTTTTATTTTTATTATCTTTTTGAATTGAAATAAAACGAGAAATTATTCAGAAAAAATGATTTTATTTGACGGACATTTTTTACAGATTTTTTTATGAATACATAAATGAAGAATACCTATTTTGATTTGATTGAACAAAGCTACTATTTCCCTCAGGAAGGCTTTGATTTGAGAGATAACTATCTCACGTTCCATGGAATATCTTTAAAATACCTGATAAATAAATATGGCACGCCTTTCAGGTTTATTTATTTGCCCAAAATTGGCGATCAAATTAAAAAAGCACGTAACCTTTTTAACAAAGCCATTAAAAAGAATAATTATAAAGGACGATATATTTATTGTTATTGTACCAAGTGCAACCACTTTTCGCATGTTATTTACGAAGCATTAAAACACAACGTACATCTCGAAACGTCTTCTTCCTACGATATTGATCTCATAATGAATCTTTATCACGATAAAAAAATTGATAAAAACCGCATAATTGTTCATAATGGTTATAAAACCGATGATTACCTTATAAAAATATTGAGCCTTCAGAATATTGGCTTCAAAAATAATATTGTTGTTTTGGACAGTATAAACGAGTTGAAACGCATTGAGAAACTGGCAGGCAATTCAAAGGTTAAAATCGGTATCCGCATGGCCATAAACGAAGAGTCGCAGTCGGCCTATTATACTTCGCGATTGGGGATACGGCACAATGCCATTATAGATTTTTACAATCAGAATATTAAAGGAAAGAAAAACTTTGAGTTGAAGATGCTTCATTTTTTCGTTGATTCGGGAATAAAAGACAGTTTGTATTATTGGGGTGAGTTTAAAAAAGCACTGAAACTTTATGTTGACCTTAAAAAAGTTTGTGACACGCTTGATGCATTTAACCTGGGTGGCGGTTTTCCTATAAGGAACCACTTGGGTTTTGAATACAACTACGAATATATGATTAACGAAATAGTGGCTAATATAAAAGATGCCTGCGCCAACGAAAGCATTAAAGAACCTGACATCTATACAGAATTTGGGCGATATACTGTTGGCGAAAGCGGTGCCATTATTTTTGAAGTTTTAGAGCAAAAGCAACAAAACGACACCGAAAGTTGGTATATTATCAATAACAGCCTTATGAATACCATTCCGGATTCGTGGTCGATTTTTGAAAAGTTTATTTTGTTACCTATTAACAAATGGAGCAATGAATATAAGCGGGTAAACATAGGTGGTATCAGTTGCGACCATTCAGATTATTATAACTCGGAAGACTTTAACCAGGAGGTATTGCTACCTTCTTACTCTGAAGACGACAAAGAGCCCCTTTACCTTGGTTTTTTTCATACCGGCGCGTACCAGGATGCTATCAGCGGCTACGGAGGCATTAAGCACTGCCTTATTCCATCGCCGAAACATGTTATTATCGACAGGGATGAAAAGGGCAATATTGTTGATTATGTTTATCGTAATGAACAGTCGGCGACAGACATGTTTAAAATACTCGGTTACGAAAAATAAGGAAAACGAACAGTAATTTATTGCTGATAGCTGTATTTATTGTTCCTGCAAACTACTCACTGTTGCCAAAATAGTCAGCCTCAAAAACAGCAAGTATATTTTTGTTTTTGTCTTTGAGTAGTAGTTCAGTCCCACACAACTGGTAGTAAGTTGTTTTTTCCAAAACGTCGATGAATTCCCTTTCAGGATTAGCACCTAAACACGCCATTTTTGTCATGCCTAACCGTCCAAATTTTAAATGCTTCACACCTTCTGTTTCAAAATTTCCAAAAAAGCGGTTGCATCCGGTGTTTCCTGTAACTTTGTTGTTTTTGCTTTGCAGTATCATAAATGGTACCCTCTCTGGATCTGGCAGGGGTGCATCATTGAGCCTTATGAGTTTCCAGCGTGGGCCTGTTAAAGTAGCATCAGTTTTTTTTAGTTGGTAGTGTTCTTCCAGATCACCGGTTATTTTTTCCCCACTGCGATTAAGACAAAAAAGCTTGTTCCCTTCAAGCAGGTATTGTTGCGCAGTATCATTATCAAACATTATTTTCCCGGAGTTCGTGTCTGTTGAAAATTTTCCGGTTGTTTCAAGATGCTGATTTTCAGCGTATTGGCAAGTGTTTCTTAAAATGTAAGTGCTATCTTTCCTCAAAGTAATTTCTGTTTTTATGCCACTGCAATCGGCACAAGGTAACACTCCCCGGTAGGTTCCTGTGGCATCAGTTTTCGGGTGTGTTTCTCTGTTCATCACTGCCTTGGTGCCCGCCTGCTTTTTTTGTGAATTGCAGGAAATAAATCCTGATGCAAGAAGTGCCAGGACTATGGTTAATATGTGTTTCATTTTCAATCTGTAAAATACGTTAACTGTAAATTCTTTTTCGCGAGCAGTTTCCTGCCGGTATTGATTTATTAAAATATTATTTCCATCAGGGCTTGTAAGCGTAATATATTCCGAGCCTTTTTATTTTTGTTGTTTTCTTTTGTTAATAATGATTCCTTTTTTGTTTTCGGATCGTTTTTGCATCATCAAAAGTTGCTAATTTTTGAGTGTTTCCGTCTTATTCAGGATTAAATGTAAGGATATTATTTTTTACATGTCCTGCAAACAGTCCAATAACTGCTTTAGTTAATGGCCGTGAAATTCTGATAGTTATCCGGGTCATTTGACTTCTGGATTACAATAAAATTGAAAGAAATATTTTTAACAGGAGTATTGCTTGATACTACATCCATGTAATTGGAACAACAATGAGTACAAAAATTTTCGGACTTGGTTGTAGCTATTAAATCTTGTCCACATAAATAATCTTGAGAATAACATAAACAAGAATAGAAAATAAGAATTAAAGCAAATATATTTTTCACCATTTTAGAAACTTAACGGTTAATATTTTTTATTAATATGTGTAATAGGTTACTTGTTATCTCTGTTTATATTTTAATAATTTTAGCAGAATATTTATTGTCAATGATTAAAATATATATTCCCTGCTGCCATTCGAGAGCATTGACAGATAACTTATTTCCAACAAAAATGCTTTTATATTTCAACACGGCATCAATGGTTCTAATTTCAATTGTATGTTCGCAATTGCCGGAAAAACTTATGTTAAGCTTGTCGCGAATCAGGTTTGGATAATATTTAAAATCAATTTTATTATTGGGTGTAATATTGATATTTGTAAAAAGTGTATCACATGAAAAGGCCCAGTTGTTGTTAAATGAGAACATGTCATCATAATAACATCGCAAATCTCCCGGCACGGGATCGGCAGCCTGATTAAAAGGAAAGAAGTAATCTAAGCCACCTATAAATTCAATTGATTTATTTCCTAAGCTACAATTAGATAAACTGTGATGATATAAAGTTTTATAACTATTTCCATCAATTACAGTTTCTGATATAGAGTCAATTACAAGAAGAGTGGAGTCGCATTGACAGAATTCGGAGTAAGCAGTTATATATATTGTATCTCCTTTATTCGCTCCAAAATCATATAGCAATCTAAATTCATTATCCTGATATAAGTACACTTTAGATTGATCTGCATATAAAAAATAAGAACCCAATGATTGTTCTTCATTGTTAGTGTCATAAAATTTTTCACTTAGTATTTTACATTGCTTTTCATTTATGGTGGTTTCACCATCAACTTTGAGCACCAGAATCAAGATATTTTTGATTATAATACCATGTTGCACCTTGTGGAGCCCATTCTTTTTGTGCATAACCCAATTGGGCAACAAATAGAATGATTAACAATAAAGAATAAGATTTAAACATTATTATACATATTTAATGATTAATAAACTTATTGTCAATAAAACTTTAGAATTAATCGATAATTCCTAATAACTTTTTCATTTTTTAGTCTCATAAATTAAACATTTTAACAATACATTTGGCTTGTTGATTACAATTTCTCTCTCTACTGTATAATCTTTTTTTACAAACAATGCTATTATTAATGGAATTATAATTAAGATTCCAACGATAACCAAAATAATTTTTCGCACCCGTAGCTTTTTAGAAAAATTCAGTATTTATCTGGTTGAATTGAGAAATTTTACAAATAGCTGTTGTCTTCCACGCGCTTTAATGTAACTTTGACTTTATTATAATTAAGAAAAATGGTTAAAAGAATCTTTTTATTAATGTTGGCTGGTGTGTTTATGGTTACTTCCTGCTCAAAAAAGCAACAGCCGCCCAATATTGTATTTATATTGGTTGACGATCTCGGATGGGCAGATGTAAAATGTAATAACCCCGGCAGCTTTTATGATACCCCTAACATCGACATGCTGGCAGAAAAAGGTGTTCGTTTTACGCGGGCATATTCGGCTAATCCTGTATGCAGCCCCTCAAGGGCAGCTATACTCACAGGCAAGCACCCTAACCGTTTAAATATTACCGACTGGATACCGGGCAATGACCCGAAAAAGAGAAAGTTGCTGGGCCCACAGGATGCCGACCATCTGGCATTAGGGGAGGTTACCATTGGCGAAAGACTGAAAGAGCAGGGGTACAAAACCGGATTTGTTGGGAAATGGCATTTGGGTGGTGATGGTTTTATGCCCGAAGACCAGGGTTTTGATGTTAATATTGGTGGCAACGATAAGGGCAGCCCTCCCGGTGGTTATTATTCGCCTTACAATAACCCTAATTTGAAAGACGGGCCGGAGGGAGAATACCTTACCGACAGGCTTACAGAGGAAGCAATTCATTTTATAAAAGAAAACCAAAACAATCCATTTTTACTGTATCTGGCTTATTACACAGTACATATGCCTATTCAGGCTGCGAAAAAGCATATTGCAGTTTATCAGGAAAAGAAGAAAACCCTGATAACAGATACACTTAATTACCAAAGGGAAGGTGATGGTTGGACAAAATTGCATCAGGATAATGCCGACTATGCCTCAATGGTGGCTGCTATGGACGAAAATGTAGGTCATTTGCTGGATACCCTCAAATACCTGGGTATTGATGATAATACCTGGGTGATTTTTACCAGCGACAATGGCGGGCTTTCAACGCTTTACAACAAAAATGCCCCAACTGCAAACGAACCGTTACGTGCCGGTAAAGGGTGGTGTTACGAAGGTGGAATACGTGTGCCGCTTGTTATTTCCGGCCCGGAAGTTGCTACTCCGGGCAAGGTTGTTGATCAACCGGTTACGGGCATGGATTTTTTTAATACAATATTGGATGTAGTTGGTCAACAGTATGTTAGAGGTGATGGCGAAAGTCTTCTTCCGCTTCTAAACGAAACAGGAATGTTGAGCCGACAAGAACTTTTCTGGCATTATCCACACTACCATGGTAGTGCCTGGACACCTGGCTCAGCATTAATTAGTGGCGATTGGAAAATAATTTACTTTTATGAAGACGAAAAGGTTGAATTGTATAACCTTAAGGATGATCCAATGGAAACCACTAACGTTGCCGCCCGGTTTCCAGATAAAATTGTGGAATTGAAGAAAAAACTCGAAAAACATCTAGAGGATACCGGTGCAAAATACCCTGTTGTTAATCCGGATTATGTACCCCGGGATTGAATTTTGTATGATTTTTTCTGGTATATTGCATCTGTAAAACAATTAAAAAGCAAAACTATGAAACAGTTCATTTTTATATTGGTGGCATTATTTTTATCGTTTGCTGCCCTTACACAGGAAAGAATAGAGGTAAAAGTTGAGTCACAAACTATGTCGCAAGGCGAGCAAACCTCGTTCTCGGTTTTTGTGCCGGAAGCATCAGTTGAACTTGTTGCCGATGAGTGGAAAAAATTTATTAATGACCGGTCATTTGGCGAGATATTGAAAAAGAGTTCAAAGAACATCTTTAACGATATTTCGGGGCTGTTCTCAAAAGAAAAGAAAGAAAAGAAACAGTTGAAGGTCACCGAAAGTAATAACGAGTACTTTGTGAAGAATGTAACACATGAAGATGTTTCTTCCAGGGCATTTGACGTTTATGGAAGATTCAACCTTAAAGCAAACGGCGTGGAGGTATGGAATTTTTTCCGCTATTCTGACGGCGATTTTATTAGCCGGGAAAACAGCAGCGAAGAATTAATTACATCGATTTCAAGTTATATAAGGCTCTTTGGAATAGATGCCTACAAAGCTGTTTATGAAAAGAAAATAAATGAGCAGGAGAAAATTCTGAAAGGCGAAAATGGGAAATTATCTAGCTTGGAGCGTGAAAATAAGTCACTTAATAAAAGTATTTCGCGTATCGAGAACGACATTTATGAGTTGGAGGAAGACATAAGATTTGAAGAGGGACAGCAGCATGCCATAAGGATAAAGATCTCGGAAATGAAAAAATCGCTTCGGACGATTAGCAGAAAGTCTGAAGAATATGACATGTTGAAATCAACCGTAAAAACCTTCGAAAAAGATTATAAAAAGTCCGGTAGAAAAGTAAAGAAAAGCGTAAAAAAAATTTCTAATAATAGAAGTAAGATTTCAGAAATTGATGCAAAAGTAATTGCAAACGAAAAGGCACAGGAAAATCAACATGATGTTATTGCCAAACAGGAAGCAGTTATTGAAGAATTAAAGAAATTTCAGGATAATATAAAGTAATTTGATTGAACATGGCCGACGGTTTTTGCCATTTCTTTCAAGCTGATATTTTCAGTAAAAGCAAAACCGATTTGGCCTCCCTTCAATACTCTAGCACCCATTCCAAAGTCTATTCCGGAATACGACCGGCTTACTTTTCCGTCTTCGAGTCCGAGTACGTTACTTATTTTGTGTTCGAAAAAGAGGTCTGTATATTCTTCTCCTTTAGACATAGCTTCGACAATCACTTTCTGAAGCGTTTCCGGAGTTACTTTAAAGTGTTTGAGAATTTCTTGTATTGTTGGTGTTACCGACGTCGTTGCATGAATTTAATAGTGGAGGGAGCAACATGATTCCTGCCCCGGCCACTCTGCTTGATTTGATAAGCTTTCTTCTGGAACCCTTCATCTGTTATGGTATTTATATCGGTTTAGATCGATGAAAATACGACATTTCTTTGAAGGAATGAAAGTTCGTGCCATTTATTTATCGGACAGTAGCTGGTGGTTTATTCTTTGAGTTGGTCGATGGGGCTTTTTTTGAAGAGGAGAGGGGTGTTAATCCGGTAGTCGGACTGCGATGTCGGGGAGGGTGTTGTTAGTTACATATAATTAAATCGATTCCGTAATTATTTATTTGCTTAACGATTTCAGGATCGATATGTTTATCTGTAATGATGCGATCTACTTGTTCGAGGCCGCAGATTAGTCCAAAGCTTTTTTTTCCGAATTTGGTGGAGTCTGCCAGTACAATGACTTCTTTTGCAGATTCAATCATTTGTTTATTCAGGTGTGCTTCCAGTCCGTTTGTTGTTGTAAGTCCGTAGTTCAGGTCAATTCCATCGACTCCAAGAAATAGTTTACTGCACGCGGTTTCTTTCAGAATAATATCGCAGTAGTGACCAATAACAGAATAAGAAGTTTCGCGCACATACCCTCCCAGTTGAAGTACTTCCACATTTTCGCGACGAGTCAGATTGACGGCTACGTTTAATGAAGAAGTTACTACCGTAAGTTTATTGAGGGGGTTAATGTATTCGGCCATTGCCAGCACGGTTGTTCCCGATGCAAGAATGATGTATTGATCTTCATTAATCATTTGGGCAGCTTTCGAGCCGATGGCATTTTTTTCTGCTGCATTGATGAATCCTTTTTCCTGAATGGAGCGGTCGTTTACGTAGGGACTATCGAGAGAAGCTCCTCCGTGATTACGGTGGAGGAGTTTTTTACCCTCCAGTATTTTCAGGTCTTTTCTGATGGTAACCATAGAGGTATTGAGTTCTTTACTAAGATCTAGAACTTTTACTCGTTTGCGTTCTTTTAATAAATCAAGAATGCGTTTATGTCTATCTTCCATCAGGTTTTGCATACTTCTTTATCTATTGACATAAAAATACTATTATTCCTTGTATTTTCAAAAGGGCCCGTATAATTTATCGGGCCCTTTTGAAGGTATGGTTAATTTATTGAATAATTTCGACTTTTATATCGTCGAGGAAAATTCTGTTTTTCCCTTTTCCTACTCCTTTCAGGTTATAATCTCCTCCAAGGAATTTGATTCTGGTTTCGTTGGTGGCTCCGGTTATGGTAAACTCGAAGGCTCTATCGTCTGCCCAGATATTGTTTTCAACGCCGGCTTCATCTTCTGCTTTGGAATTTGGAATATTGTCGATTGTAAATTGATCGACACTACAGGTTCCTGCTCCGAGGGCATAGACTTTTAGAATGTTATCATCAATATTACCGGTAGCAGAAATATATACAGCCGATTTAAATGTTACTTTTAGATTTACTGTTCCAAGGATGTCGAGTGGGGGTGAGATGATATCGCCACCATATTTTGTTTTACCTAACTTGATGTAGCCCATCATTCCGTAAACGCAAGGAGCATTCCCATGAAAGCTGTTGGGAGTAACTTCCCAGTGGGCTTTTTCTTCGGGAGTCCAGGCATCATAGCGAACAGCATCTTGCCATTCGTAAGGAACGGTTGATCCGTAGTGAAGCCAGTTAAAGTTATCTTCAAAAACAATGTTTCCGGGAGATTGAATAATGCTAATTACCTGTTTTACATCGGGGAAGTCATTGGAGGTAACGGTTAAGACAGCTGTTCTGGCAACGCCGGTATTTCTATAGGCAAGAAATTTAATTTCAGATTTGTTTACATCTATTTCTTCGAGCCATTCTTCGGTGTCGAGGGAGTATGTCCACTCTACATTTGCATCGAAGCTGACGGTAACATTTCCTCCTGCTGCGGGAACATTGATGGTATCGCCTTCATTAACGGTGATATAAGGAATTCTTGCTTCCTGATCTATTCTGAACAGGGTGGGCAATTCTTCCCCATCGACAAGGATGGCAAAATTCACGGTTCGCGCATTAAATTTTGTATTTTTTTCTATTAAAAATCTAAAAATGCCATCGTCGTCTCCTTCGTCGGGGAATGCTCTGGCCCATGTTATGGTGTCTTGTGGAACCAATTTCCATGGACGATTTGAGCGAATTGTATAGATTTGTTCGTGTTCGTTCATATCTACGCTTAAGCCGGAGGGTTCGTTTTCAATATAGAAATACGGGTCTTCCGGAACTTCTTCTTCATTACAGGAGAAGCTTAACAGAGACAGGGTTATTAGTACCATACTGAAGTGCAGCGCCGGTTTGTTTATGAATGCAGTGAGTATCGTTTTCATAATTTGTATTATTTTTCTTGTTCAACAGCTTGTTTACTCCACCAAACAGGAGTTTTCATATTGTTGCTTCCTCCCATTCTTTCCAAGGCGATATTTGCGTTATCTCCATTGGTTGCCATGGTGATTGCCGTATAGGCGAATCGGGTAGGGAGAATGTGATCGTTATAGGTTCCTTCCCCAATGGTTAGTGCCGGATATCCGGTGCGTCTGTATTCATGATAGGCTTCCATTCCTGTCCAGAACAGTGCGAGGTATTTTTGGTTGGCTATGAGTTCTTCTTTATTTGTTGCTTCTTCCCAGGAGGCAAGTTCTGAGTTAAGGAATACGTTGATATCATTTTCAGTAATGTACACTTGTTCTTCAGCATATATTCCTAAGGGAGCCCATTTGTTAACAGATGCTCTGAGTGCCGTTTCGTAATATGTTTTTGCAGCAGCCTCACCTCCGGTGATCCATCCTTTTAGGGCAGCTTCGGCAAGAATAAATTGTACTTCAGCATAATCCATAAAAAACGCCGGAGCTTCTGCTCTACAGAATACGGCGGTATTCAGCCAGGATGTACCCCGGTTAAATTTACCTTGATCTTCTTCTTTACAGCCTGAGACAGTGCCTATCCAGATGTTATTGGGGTTAGTTTCAGGGCTGGTGTTTTTCTTTCCAATAATCCCTAAACGAGGATCTTGATATATTTGTATTTCTGCGAGATTGGTGATGACGGTCATTTTAATCAGTTGTTCAGTTAGTTTTCTTCCTGAACTGGTAAAAGAGCCTTCCAGGTAATCGGCAAAGCGATTTCTGTAGGGGTCAATACCGGAGAATTTTACTGTAGCATTGTCTTCATTGGATTCGAATATGGGATATAGATCGGGATTATCGAGAATTTCCTGAATTTTTGCTCCCACATTCATTTCCTGTCGGTTGCTTACACGACACAGAAGTCTCAGGTACAAAGAGTTGTTAAATTTCCGCCATTTTTCCATGTTTCCTTCGTACATTCCATCCATGGTCGGTTTCATAAATATGGGATTTTCTGCATAGATGTCATTGGCTGCTTCCAGTTCCGAAAACATGAGTTCAAACACCTCTTTTTGAGAGTCAAAAACAGGGGTTTTGGTTCCGTTGGGCTTTCTACCTGTAAATGCTTCTTTATAGGGAATATCTCCGAACATATCGCTGAGGTTTGACATGTGCAAAACTTTAAATGTCATTGCAATAGCTTCCAGAGAACGGTCGCCTTGTTTAATACTTAGGTCGTACATGTGAGTTGCATTGTTGGCATATTTAGCATGCATATCCCAAAATTTTTGCCAGTCTCCATCGCTAATAAAATAGCGGTGTTCCTGTCGGGTTGTTCCTCCTGTATAAGCCGTAAACTGAACAAGTTCATCATTCCAAAACCAGGTATTATAGAGCCAGTTTTGTGCGGTATAATACAGAATGGGTTCGAACATCCCACTGGCCTGAATCATTCCCACAGTTGTTTTATTCGGATTGGTATTAATTTCTTCAAAATCGGCTGTACAGGAAAAAGTCAGCACGATTGATAAAATATATAGTATTGGTTTAAAATTTTTCATGATTGTTAGTATTAGAATGAGAATTTGGTATTCAGACCATAGGATCTGGTCATTGGGAAGCTCATTGTTTCAATTCCCCGGTGAATGTTTGTTCCATCAAGCATTCCGGTTTCCGGGTCGTATTGAGGGAATTCAGTAAGACAGAAAACATTGGTTGCATAAACCCCTACGCTTAATGACTGGAAAACTTTAAGTTTTTGGAGGGTTTGAGCAGGAAGGCTGTAATCAAGTCTCAATTCTTTTAGTTTCAGGAATGAAGTGGAGAAGGTATTCATCTCCGTATTATTTCTGTTCCAGATATAGGCGTTGTAATAGGTTTTTATATTACTGGTAACGGTATTGTTTTTTGTGTAGGTAACCGTACCATCGGAATTGGTAATGGCGTTTACTCCTTCGTGTACGAGTCCGTCGTAGCGACCTTCGAGTGAGTTTTTAAGTTTTCCCTGATAGGACAGTGCAAAATTGGTTACCGAGAATGCTGCGCCACCCATTTGAGCACTAAAAGTAGCCGAGAGGGAAAGGTTTTTATAGCGGATAAATTGGGTCATTCCTGCTCTCCAATCGGGATTCACTTTTGCAATTCTACGGGTAGGCTCATCATCTATTAGGGGATAGCCATCAGAGTTAACAAGGTGCATTCCTGAACAATCCACCTGATTCCCTTCTTCGTCGAGGTAAAAGGCACCTTCGGGGGCTCGTTGGAACCCTCGGCCGTATATTACATGCATTTCTTCTCCTACGAAGGAATAAATGTACACTCTTTTCCCAATGGTTGTTCCCATGTTTGTTTGCCATGGTACTGTTGGATCCCAGTCATCTTGAAGGCTAACTAATTTATTTTTGTTTTTCGCCCAGGTGAAGGTGAATGACCATTCAAAGTTATTTCTGCGAACCGGAACAAACCTGGTGGCCAGCTCAATTCCTTTGTTTTCTATTTCACCGGCATTAATTTTCATTTTTGTAGCACCAACAATCTGGTCTAATTCAACAGACACTATTTGGTTGGTTGTAGAAGATTGATATAGTGTAACATCGAAAGACACTCTATTTTTGAAGAAACGTGAATCCAGTCCCAGTTCCCAGCTTTCTACATTTTCGGGTTTAATGAGGGGGTCGGGAATGGTATTTGGAATCATATAACCTCCTGAAATGGCTGTATTGTAATAATATTGATCTAAGGAATAAGGCTTGGTATCGTTACCTACATTGGCCCAGGAAAGTCTCATTTTCAAGAAATCTAACCAAGGTGCTTTTTCGTTCAAGTTGAGGGCTTGATTCAGAAGAATACTGGCCGAAACAGAAGGGTAGAAGTAGGACCAGTTTTTTTTGGCGAGTGTACTCGACCAATCGTTTCGTCCGGTTATATCGAGGAAGTAGGTATCGTCGAAGCTCAATGTTGCCATACCAAAAAGGCTATTGACTACTTTATAACTACGGTAGTTAAAGGGATTAGGATTTACTCCTTCCGGTAAATTTTCGGTATGATAAACCCCTTCTTCTCCCAGATGATCGAGGGTAATTTTTGTGTGGTGATAGTGTCTTGCCATGTTATTTCCGCCCAAAATACCTGAAATGTTTATGTGGCCGTTAGCGAGGTTATTGTTCATGTAGCGCAGCATAAAATCATTGTTTAGCTCGTAGCGTTTAATGGTTTGCTCTCTATAGTAGCCATCGATGGCTCCCGGAGTATAGAAAGGTTTCCTTTGGGTACGAAATTCACCGGCCAGATCGAGTCCGCTTCTGATATCCAGTGATAGTCCTTTTAGAATGTCAATACTTAGTTTAACATTTCCGAATACCCTGTCTTTATCTAATGTGTTGGCTTGTTCATATAACGTGCGATAAGGGTTGTATGAGTTGGAACTTGGAAAAACCAGTCCCATTCCATTTTCTCCCTGTGCGACCCAGTTGGCATAATTGAATCTTCCTTCGAAATATTCTTTTTTCCATTCGTCGATGCTATTGACATTAAATCCCCAAACCAGGTTATACATGGGGTTGGTTTCGTCGTAGCCTCCAACAGGCATGTTATCGCTGTCTTTTTTATAGTAATTTACTTTAGCACTCAACTTGATTCGTTCGTTAACTTTTGAATTAAATGCTATAGATATGTTTTGTTTTTTAAATCCTGTGTTAGGGAGAATCCAGTTATTTTGAACATCTGTAAAGGAGACTCTTGAACGGGTTCCCCGACCGTTGCTACCATCGATGGTGATGGTATTGTTAAAGGTTACTCCGGTTTCAAACAGTCCTGTGTACCAGTTGTCTTGATAGACCCATGGAAGTTTGGTAAACTCTCCTGTTTCCCAATTTTTTGAGGCATAGAGGTAACGAAGTTTATTTTCGTCAAATTTTTCACCAAAAGTATATCTGGAATAGTGTTGTGCTTGTGCAATACCGTCCGGAGCCATTTCTTCGGATAATTCCCATAAAGAAAATTCGTTGAGACCTCTATCTTTTCCATTTCCGTATTCTGTTTGGAAATCGGGGAAGTATCCGGCTTGTTCAAATGTGGTGGTTGAGTTAATGAAAACTCCAATTCCTTTGTTGCTACGTCCCGATTTAGTAGTGATTACAATGGCTCCATTAGCGGCTCTTGATCCGTATAATGCAGTAGCCGAAGGACCTTTGAGGACTGAAATGGTTTCGATGTCTTCCGGGTTAATGTCGGAAGCATTGTTTCCGAAGTCCACTGGAGCATCGGCATTGGCATAACTAGATCCTCCTGCCGTAGAGGTTGTTCCCGAAGTAATAGGCATACCATCGACTACGAACAGTACTTCATTGTTTGCATAGTTCAGTGATTGATCCCCTCTTATGGTTACCCGCATGGATCCTCCCGGTCCGGTTCCGGCCTGGTCGAAGGTAAGTCCGGCAACTTTTCCTGAAAGTCCGTTCATCCAGTTTCCCGACGAACTTTTGGTTAGTTCCTTGTTGTCAACTTTGGATACGGAGTAGCCTAGTGATTTTTCTTTTCGGGAGATACCCATTGCAGTGACTACCACTGCATCGAGTTGTACGGCATCTTCTTCGAGTTGAACATTCACAATGGTTCTTCCTTCAACATTAATTTCCTGACTCTTGAATCCCAGGTATTGTATAATAAGTGTGGCATTCGGATCATTAATGTTGATGGAGTATTCTCCATTTACATTGGTAACCGTTCCATTGGTGGTTCCTTTTTCAACTATTGTTGCTCCGAGAGCCGGAGTGTTTCCATCGGATTCATATACTATACCGTTTATCTGAACAGTTTGTGTGAATGCCGATAAACTTATACAGCATAAGAGAACGAGTGAATAGCAAAGCTTAATCAAGTGTTTGTTTTTCATAGATGATAGAATTGTTTAGTTTTTATTACCTCATATCGTATGTTAACTCTTTGGGTCGTTCCATGGTTTCGGAATAAGTATTTCCAAAGCCGTCGGTTACGGTGATATTTAGTGTAGTAGTTGGGCCGGATGCTTTTACTTTAAAGAAATGTGGAGCGTTTTTAGTTGCAAAAGAAGCGTTAACTTTTTTGCCTTTTTTTAGTCTTATCAGGGGATAGGAGATGAGGTGCAGGGGATCTTTTGCGTTGACATGTTTGACATCGAGTTCAACTCCGTTTTCCAGCACTTTAATATCCCAGGATGTATCGAAGTTCCATACATTAATCAGCACTTCGTTTGCCGTGCTGGCATTCGCATAATCTCCCACATAAGGAAGGAGTTCATCGTCGCTGCAGTTGGGGGCATATTTTGCCGCTGTCATGTGTATTGAATTCAGGTCGTAGGTTCTGAATTGATAGTTTCTTTCATACCCTGTGCTTTTGTAATACCATTCTATATGGGTTTCATCAACTTCCCATACTCCATAGCCTCCGGGGCTTCCATCGCGGCAAATGTGGTTGTCGGCATATCCCGGTGTCCCTGTCCACCACCATGTTGCACAAACGGCAGCGATGTTATGCTCCATTAAAGAGGGGTTAACTTCAACTGTATAATTGTTGTGGACATGTCCCGATAAGATATGAACATGGTTAAATTCTTCGAGAATAGCTAATAGTTCTGCACCGTTATCCATTCTCAGTTTAAGGTCGTAGGTGCCATCATCTTTGATCACCGGTTGTTTGTAAAGGGGGATATGAAAGGCAATAACTATCGGTGTATTTTTGTCTTCAATTAGATCCAAGTCTTTTTCTAACCAAGCTAGTTGATCATTATCGATGAATGCTGTATAATTTCTATTTCCGATTACTCCCTGAGATCCTCCGGTGTTAATGTAATTGATGTCGTCTAAGATAACATAGTGAATTTTCCCCAGGTTAAATGAATAGTAATTAGGGCAAACATGTTCTATGTATGGCATTCCTGAAAGCCAATCGTTGTTGGCTACATAGGGATCGTGATCGTGGTTTCCGATAGCATTAAAGATATCGCAGTTTACTTTATTCATTTCTTTAATATATTCCGGAAGAGCGAATTTATTAGAGTACCAGAATATATCCCAGCTAAGGTCTCCGAGGGTTAATCCATATACTTTTGTTCCTTCCGAAGTATAATGGTCAATCATAGCATTTACATCCTGAAGAAAGCCTTTGCTAAATTGTTGAAGATCGGAATTTCTGTCTGCCAAGTGCCAATCGGCCAACAGTAACAAGACATATTTTGAATTGTTTGTTTCGAAGAGGGAAAAATCTTTTTGTTCTACCGAGGAACTTCCGGTAAGTCTTTTAAAGAAAAGGGGTAAATTATTGTCGCAATCTACTTCGTAGTTTTCCGGTACCGATATAAATACGTATCCTTTTTCTTTATTTGAAGGCAGGTAATAGATTCCGTCTTCGTTGGTTTGCGTTACTTCGTAGCCATCTGAAACGCTTACATTTGGTACTCCCGCACCATTACAGTACACCTGACCTTTTATGGTCATGCCCGGTTTATCGGGGATAAGGATTCCTGTAGTAATATTTAATTGTGTTGTTCCAAGTATCTGGGTTTCATCGCCTCGTACTGCAATGATTCTGTAGGTATCGGATATGACGCTTTGTGGGAGTTGGAATTTAATCGCATTGCTTCCTAAGGAATCGATACCCAGGAGGTAATCTTGTTCTGCATTTGTTGTAGAGACAAGGTTGATTAAATCATTTTCTTCGAATCCTTTAGCGGTTATTTCGATGGATTCTCCCGGACTTGTATAGATTGTTCCGGGGATGGATATTCCGGTTATTTTAAATTTTTTTTCTTCTTCGGGAGGAGTTTCATTGCAGGCATTTATTATTTCACTTGTAATAATAATTAAGAAGAGAAAGGAGGTAAAAGGTATTTTTGGTAGTTTGGTTTTCATCTGTTTATCATTTTGATTTTAGTTGTCAGATGGAACGCTCAATGAATTTTAATCATTTTTGTTTGTGTATGTTGGCATGTTAAAATTCATGTTTGTTTCATTTTATGAGGTTTTGTTTCCAAATCTATGGTATTTTTTTTTATTATCAAAACATAAAGAACCCTTTCGAACGTTCTCAAAGCCATTTGTGATTTCGTAAGGTGTTGTTAGCTTTCGATTATGGGGATTGTTTTTTGTGGGGCTCTTTCCGAAAAAAAAGACATGTTGTTTATGTATTTAACAGATATACAGTATTATATGATTTTTTCAAGCAGTTTTTACAGGATAATAATTCAAGGATTATGCACTTTCTTTTGGTTTCTTTTTAAAAAATATACTACTTTTGTTTAGAAAGGATTATTGAAACGATGGAATTTTGTGGAAGGATGGATGTTTGGAGGGAAGATAGAATATGGTGATATCGTTTTGTGAAAAACCGATGTATTTTTGAATAAAGAGCTATACTATGTTAAAATTTTTAAAGGCCCCACCTGCGAAACCTCTTATAGAAGATGAGAATATTGATGCTCGCTACCGGAGGCTTCGGTGGCAGGTATTTATTGGTATTTTCGTTGGTTATGCCGGTTATTATCTGATTCGGAAAAATTTCTCGTTAGCTATTCCAAATTTGCTTGATGAAGGGTTTAATAAGGCGGAGTTGGGTTTTGCTTTTTCATTTTTATCCATTGCTTATGGATTAAGTAAGTTTTTTATGGGCAATGTTTCTGACCGGAGTAATGTGCGGTATTTCATGCCCATTGGCTTATTTCTTTCGGCGGTTGTTATGATTGTTATGGGAGTTGTTCCCATTGCTACAGGTTCTATCGCTGTGATGGCTGTATTGTTGTTTTTGAATGGTTGGTTTCAGGGAATGGGATGGCCTCCTTCAGGCAGAACCATGGTACATTGGTTTTCTGTTACCGAGCGGGGAACGAAGATGTCTATATGGAATATAGCGCATAATGTGGGAGGAGCATTGATGCCTATTTTGGTTATTTTTGGTTTAGAGTTATTTGGCGATTGGCATGCTAAGTTCTATTTCCCGGGCATGGTTGCTGTTGTTGTTTCTGTATTGATCTTTTTTCTTTTGAGGGACAGACCCGAATCGTTGGGATTACCTTCTATTGAGCGTTGGCGTGGTGATTTTAAGCATAGCGATGAGCAGGAACACCGGAAGAAGAATGGAATAACGGCGAGAGAAATCTTTTTTAAGCATGTATTTCCTAATAAGCATTTGTGGTACATTGCTTTTGCGAATGCTTTTATTTATTTGGTTCGGTATGGGGTTCAGGACTGGGCTCCGGTTTATTTGATTGAAGTGAAGGGTTTTACTGAAGCAGAAAGTAGCTGGGCTTATTCAGCGTATGAGATGGCAGCGATTCCGGGAACCTTAATTTGCGGATGGTTAAGCGATAAAGTTTTTAGAGGAAGACGGGCTCCCGTTAGCATTATTTTTATGGCTCTGATTATCATTTTTGTATTTATTTATTGGCAAAATCCTGTCGGGCATTCCGGTATCGATAACCTTTGTTTGATTGCTATCGGTTTTCTCATTTATGGTCCTGTGATGTTAATTGGAGTTCAGGCACTCGATTTAGTAGATAAAGATGCTGCCGGAACAGCTGCCGGTTTAACCGGTTTGTTCGGTTATTTTATAGGAACATCGATACTTGCTAATATTGTTGGCGGATATATTATTGAGCATTTTGAATGGTCGGGATATTTTATGATGATGTTTTTAGCCAGTATTTTTTCTATTGTGTTAATTGCTTTAACTATTAAAAAAGGAAAAAAGAAAAGTATATGAAACGTAACTATGTATTCATTTTAGCTGTTTTATTTTTTTGTTCTGCCTGTGGAAATCAAACGAACAAGGATGTTTCTGTTCAGGGGGAAGAAGAGTATTTGGTTATTGCTCACCGGGGAAGCAAGTATTGGGCTCCGGAAGAAACAGAAGCGGCTTATCGTTGTGCGAGAAATATGGGGGCCGATTACTTAGAATTGGACATTCAGATGACTTCAGACAGTGTGTTGGTTGCTGTTCATGATAACACTTTAGGCCGAACGACTAATGTTGCCACTGTTTTTCCTGAACGTAAAGATGCGGGAATTGGTGATTTTAGTCTGAAAGAACTCAGGGCTTTGGATCCCGGATCGTGGTATAACCGGGAATATCCCGACAGGGCTCGTCGTGCTTATGGTAATTTGTGTATTCTCACTTTAGAAGATGTTATTATGATTGCTGAGGGATACAGGATTTGTTACGAAAATGATGAGCCGGTGCCGGTGATGTCAGACGGGGAATGGACAGGCCATTATAAGCATGAGAAGGATTCGGCAGACAATGGAAACAGACCCGGAATTTATTTGGAAACAAAAAGTCCTAAGCCGGGGGTTGAACGTTTATTGACCAAGGAACTAAGCAGATTGGGGTGGAATATTCATTCTTCTCCCAAGGAGATTCCTACTACAGCGGGAATGGTTGCGGTTGGAAATACTGATGCCCGTTTGATTCTTCAGACTTTTTCTAAGAAGAGTATATTGGAATTAAACAAGCTCATGCCGGGTGTTCCTAAATGTTTTTTGTTATGGTATCCTAAGTTGGAGGATAATCTTGAGGAGGGTTTGAAAAATGCCATAGCGTTTTGTAGGGAGAACCATGTTCAAATTCTTGGGCCCAGTCTTTCCGGGGGCTCTAACAATTATGGGGAATTATGTGCCGATTGGATGACTGATCTTTATCATCAAGCCGATTTATTGGTTCATCCTTATACTATTGACACTCGTGAGCAGCAAGAGGTTTATATGGAGCGGGTGGATGGATTCTTTACTAACCGAACGGATCTAAGTTTGGAAGCCTATGGACGGAAAAATGCCATGAATGCTTCCACGTGCTTAGATAAGCTTGGGTACTTGAAATACTAATTTACTAACTAATAATCTAAACGTTATGAGAAAAAAAGCGTATTTACTTTTTATGTTTTCTATATTAAGTAGTTTGGCCTTTGGACAAATATTTATTACAGAAATAGCTGATCCCTTTGATGATGAGAGGGCTCGCTATGTGGAACTTTTTAATAATGGGGATACTAACATTGACTTATCAGTGAATGGAAAATATGGGTTGCAACGTTATTCGGAAAATAAAACTACTCCCGAGAGTACGATTTACAAATTAACCGGAATAATTCCGGCGAAGAGTACGTATGTTGTTGCACAAAACACGGCTGAATTTTTTACTGTTTTTGGTTTTGTTCCTGATCAGGAAATTGGGTAGGGGTCGAAGAGTCCTGCTAATGTTAATGGAGATGATCAGATTCAGTTGTTGAATCCGGAATAAACGATGATGATATTTTTGGCGTTCCCGGCGAAGATGGTACCGGTACTTGTCATGGGTTTGAAGACGGACGTGCAGAGCGTGCAGCCGGGGTTATCACCGGAAATAACGGTACTTAAACGAGGCCAATTGGAATGCTTGGGCAATATCGGAGGCTACTTGTACGAATCATATTACAGCTACTGTAGCTATTGCAGACGGATTGTTTGATCCCGGAGAATAGATAGGATATGTAAGTTCTAACACCATTGTTAGTTTTGAACATGGGATTATTGATATTATGGAAGGTGCAGGAAGTGTTGATATTTGTGTTACGATAGAAAATCCAAAGGCGGTTGGTGATTCAAAAGGAGAGTGGTTTGAGGTGTATAATATTACCACTGAAACTATCGATTTAATGGGTTGGACTGTGCTGGATGATGACAGAGCTATGGATGAAGAAGGCTTTACTATATCGACTTCTCTTACCATTCAGGCCGGGGCATACCTTTTATTTGCTAATAATTCCTATGCAAGTACTAACGGAGGATTACCGGTTCCGGATTATGCCTACGATGCTACTGCCTATCTTTTAGGAAATGGTTCTGACGGTATTGTATTGAAGTGTGTTGACACGTTGATTGATGCAGTTATTTGGGATGGTGGAACGACCTTCCCCGATCCGACCGGAGCAAGTATGTATTTGTCGGTAGATCATTTGAATGCTACTGATAATGATGCCGGAGCTAACCGGAGTGTAAGTACTGTTACTTATGGAGACGGAGATATAGGTACTCCGGGAGCCGTTAATGCAGGTTTTTCAGTAGATATGAATACCTTAAAAGGCATGAGTGTTTATCCGAATCCTGTGAATGGTGCTCATTTCACTATTAGTTTTGTAGGAGAAGTTCAGCGATTGATTACCATGTATGATGTGCTGGGACAAAAAATATATGAGCAAGTTACTGACGCAAGTACAGTAAATGTGAATAGAAATTTAAAAGCAGGAATGTATATATTGGAAGTTAAGGAAAATGGAGTTTTTGTTTCTCAAAAAGTAATAGTTAATTAAATTTCATGCGAATGGGTGGTGCTGTATGGTATCACCCATTCTTTATTTGTTTTTGATTGAGAAGTTTTTAAGTGTTTTTTTATATAAACGTATATATTCATGAATAGAGAAGAGATGTTTGGGCGATTGGAAGACAAAGATGTTTTGTATGATTTCATCGTTATTGGAGGAGGAGCAACGGGTATTGGTGTTGCTCTGGAGGCTTCGGCCAGAGGGTATTCGGTATTGTTGTTAGAGCAATCTGATTTTACCAAATCTACCTCGAGTAAGAGTACCAAGTTGGTGCATGGTGGTGTTCGTTATTTAGCGCAGGGAGATGTTTTATTGGTTCGTGAAGCTGTGATTGAGCGGGGACGACTCAATAAGAATGCGCCTCATTTGGTGAAGAATCAGTCGTTTATTATTCCCACCCATGGTTTATGGGATGAGATTTTGTACACCGTAGGGCTCACTTTTTATGATTTGCTGGCCGGAAGATATAGTTTAGGCAGGTCGAAGCGAATTTCCAAGGGGAAGACATTAGAACGAATTCCTACGATTAATGCGAATAAGATTAGTGCGGGAGTGGAGTATAAAGACGGACAGTTTGATGATTCCCGGTTGGCTATTAATACGCTTCAGACCGCTGTGGAGATGGGAGCCGTAGTTCTCAATTATGCAAAGGTACTGGATTTACTAAAGGATGAAGCAGGGCAGATCATTGGTGTTCGTTTCAGGAATGAAGAAAACAGGGCAGTATATGAAGTGAAAGGAAAGCAAGTGGTGAATGCAACCGGTGTATTTGCAGATGATGTATTGATGATGGATGAGCCGGGAGCGAATAAAACCATTGCTCCAAGTCAGGGGATTCATTTGATGTTGGATCGTTCGTTTTTACCCGGAAATGATGCAATTATGATTCCTAAAACGGATGATGGTCGGGTATTATTTTTAGTGCCCTGGCACGATAAGGTGGTGGTAGGAACGACCGATACGCCAATTAAGGAGGCATCGTTAGAGCCTGTAGCTCTGGAAGAGGAAATTGAATTTATTTTACGTACGGCAAAAAGGTATTTGAATAAGGAAGCAAAACGCAGTGATGTGTTGAGTGTATTTGCCGGACTGCGGCCTTTGGCAGCGCCTAAAGCGGAGGGGAAGAATACGAAAGAGATTTCGCGAAGTCATAAAATATTTACTTCTAAGTCGGGAATGTTAACCATGATTGGTGGGAAGTGGACTACTTATCGTAAGATGGGAGAGGATTTAGTGAATAAGGCAGAGAAGCGAATGGGTTGGAAGCATGTAGAGACGAAGACAAAGACTTTGAAGATTCATGGTTATAAGGAGGATGTTGATCATCGCGACCCGTATTATTTTTATGGATCTGATAAGGAGGCGGTAGAGGCTTTAGCTGCAGAGAAAGGAATGGATGAACTGTTGAGTGAGGAGCTTCAGGTAATGAAGGCGCAGGTAGTATGGGCTGTGCGGGAGGAGATGGCGCGTAATGTGGAGGATTTTCTCGCCAGGAGATGTCGGAGTCAGTTGTTGGATGCACGCGAGAGCATGAAGATAGCTCCGAAAGTGGCCGAGATTATGGCAGAGGAGTTGGGCTATGATGCTGAGTGGATAAAAGAGCAGGTAAGTGCTTATGAACAAGTGACAAAGGGCTATTTGTTAGTAGATTAGGATGTTTCGACATGCCCGAGATCGCCCCGGGGTTTCTTTCATAGGGTTATTGGGTGATAATTAGTTAACAATTGGGTTATGGAAAAATTGATTTTAGCATTGGATCAGGGAACCACTTCGTCGCGCGCGATATTGTTTAACAGATCGGGAGAAATGGTGCGTGTTTCTTGGCAAAGTTTGAGCAGATTTTTCCTGAACCCGGAATGGTAGAACATCGTCCGAATGACATTTGGTCTTCGCAGATTGCTGTTGCAAAGGAGGTCATGGAAAAGGAAGGAATTAGCGGCAGTGATGTGGCTGCGATTGGCATTACCAATCAGAGGGAAACGACCTTGGTGTGGGACAGAAAGACCGGAGAACCTATCTATAATGCTATTGTTTGGCAGGATAGAAGGACATCGCGCTATTGTGATGAATTGAAGGATGCCGGTTTGGTTGATGTGATTCGGGATAAGACCGGGTTGGTTATTGATGCTTATTTTTCTGCTACCAAGCTGAAGTGGATCTTAGAGAATGTGGAAGGTGCCAAGGAGAAGGCTGAAATAGGAAGATTGTGTTTTGGAACGGTGGATACCTGGTTGATTTGAAACTTAACCCGGGGCAATTTGTTTGTTACCGATGTAACGAATGTGAGCCGCACGATGCTCTATAATATTCATACCCTGGAGTGGGATAATATAAAGTAATTTGATTGAACATAGCCGGCGGTAAAGCAGTTCGGGTACAGAGTTGTTTACCTACTTCATTACAATGGCATGTTATTTTCTCAGGTTGCCCAACTTTGGCAGTAGCTGTTGTTTTTGTTCTTTTACCGGTAATCTCCTGTTTAAGTGTCGGTAGAGCAATTCTCACTCCGGAAAATATTCAGAGTCATTTAATATTTGTTGGTAATTGTTGTTGCTCATAAGCTGGCTCACGGTTATTTCCGGAAACTTTTCCATGTATTTGCGCACAATTTGCCATCCGAGCCAAACCCCGGTGCGTCCCGGTGATTCCAGTGGAAATCCACTGGTCGATGGTGCCGGGTTAATATACCTGATGATGTCCATGCGCTGATTCGAGAAAAGCATCTTTTTGTGAATCAATTGTCTCCACATTTCGGCTTCGTTGTTTTTACACCATTTTAATTGTTCTCTGGTGAATCCGATTTTTACCGTATCCTCTTCATCAGGTAGCATTGCATCTACAAAATACATCAATTTGCCCTGGTGAATCATATTGTCGAGCAATGTTGTGGCTTGTGGCGATATAGTAAACTCCGATGCACCCCAGGCATATGCCACATCCGAAGGAATTTTGGCTTTGTACATATTTGCAGCTTTATATGCAGGTGTAGAGCTCAGCATTTTATAATATAGACATTCAGGACCAAGATATTTATCCAGGCTTACGCCAACAATATTTTCAGCTGTAACTATCGACTGGTTAAAGCCCGAAGTGTAAATATATATTGTGGGTAGCGGTTTCTTCGGGAAATAGAAATGGTAATGTTTAAATAACTGGTTCAACTTTTCTTCGGTTTTACTGAAGTCAGAAAACCTGGTAGCAACCAGTTTATTAACGTTCAAAATCATGGTATCGGTTATAAAATTTCGCATTAACCCCAAAAAATTATCATCGTTTATTCCGCCTACACGTATAATCCGGTAAGTAAAGAGGTTGAAAAAGTCGGGATATTTATCGTGAATTTCGGTTAAAGCTTCCTTGAAATGGGTGGTGTCAGCATTAAATAGCATATTATCAAAATCAACCACTTCAATATTAAGCTTAATGTCAGATGTATTTACTTTCAGCCGGTTATGTTTACACGAAACCAGAGGTGCCAAAAAAACAATACTGAATATTATCACCAAAACACCGGCTAGTTTACCAAAAAGGTAGACTGACCTTTTTTTTATAGGAAATAGAATTTTGCGCATAAATTTCTTACTTGAAAACAGAATGAATACGGCCATTTTGAAATAATATTGCGAAATTGCGGCAAAAATTACAGTTTTGCAATAGGGTAGAGGCAGTGTTATATGACTTTAACCGTATTTTTATAATACCTTTCGGGACAGTTAATAGCGAACGGATATTATAAGATGTAGCAAGAAAATTATAGCGTATTATGCGGGTTTTATATCAGCATATTAAAAAAACAAAAGAATGAAAGTAGCAATAGCGCAATTAAATTTTACTATCGCCGATTTCAGCGGAAATGCAAAAAAGATAATTGAAAATATCGAAAAGGCCTCCCGGGCGGGAGCCGACCTTGTTTTATTTTCGGAATTGGCAGTAACCGGATACTACCCGCACGATTTTCTGGAAAAAAAAGAGTTTATCAGTCGGGCTGAGGAAACAATAAAGGAAATAGCCAGTCATTGCCGGGGAATTGCAGCTATTGTAGGGGGGCCTAGCATCAACCGCAACGAACGTGGCAAAAAACTGTATAACTCTGCTTTTTTCCTTGCCGATGGTGAAATTTGCTACGTGCAAAATAAAACGCTGCTTCCCACTTACGATGTTTTTGATGAATACCGCCATTTCGAACCCAACAAAGTGTTCGACATTGTGGAGTATAAAGGTGAAAAAATTGCGCTTACCATTTGTGAAGACCTCTGGGACGAACAGCCAATAACCAATGAGTTTACAAAAGATAATATGTACCAGGTGTCTCCTTCGGAGAAATTATCGGCACTTCATCCCGACTTTATCGTTAATATTTCGGCTTCGCCATTTTCTTACAACCAAGAGATGTGGCGACAGGATATCCTTACCGATAAAGCAAAAAAAATTGGTTTGCCCATTTTGTATTGCAATCAGGTAGGTGCACAAACAGAATTAATTTTTGATGGGGGATCTGTGTTTATTGACAAAAACGGTGCATTGGTAAACGAAATGCGCTATTTTGAAGAAGATTTCTTAGTTGTGGATACCAATCATCCCGGAGAAGTTCATTTACAGCCCGAGATGGACAATATTACAAAAATACACGATGCATTGGTCTTGGGTATTCGCGATTATTTCCATAAAACGGGTTTTAAAAAAGCTACATTGGGCCTCTCTGGTGGTATCGATTCGGCGATAACTGCAGTTTTAGCCGTAGAAGCACTGGGTGCCGAAAATATACATGCGTTGCTTATGCCATCAAAGTATTCATCGAAACATAGTGTCGATGATGCTGTGCAACTGGCTGAAAAACTGGGAATTAAGTATGATATTGTAAATATTCAGGAGGTTGTTGGCGACTTTGAAAAGGCATTGGCTCCTTTGTTTGCCGGCAAGAGCCCCGATGTTACCGAAGAAAATATCCAGGCGCGTGCACGTGGTATTTACCTGATGGCTCTTTCTAATAAGTTTGGTTATATTTTGCTGAATACGACCAATAAAAGTGAAAGCGCAGTGGGTTATGGAACCCTTTATGGCGACATGAACGGCGGGCTTGCGGTAATTGGAGATGTTTATAAAACCGATGTGTTTAAACTGGCGCGGTATGTAAACCGAAACGGTGAAATTATACCCGAAAATACCATAACTAAACCGCCTTCGGCAGAATTGCGGCCAGACCAGAAGGATACCGACTCGCTGCCGGAATATGAAATACTTGACGGTATTTTATTCCGTTACATTGAATGCAATAAGTCGCCGGAAGAAATTGTTGCTGACGGATTTAATCCTGAAACGGTAAAGAAAGTAACCATGCTGGTGAACCGCAATGAATACAAGCGCTTCCAGGCAGCACCTATATTAAGAGTAAGCTCAAAAGCTTTCGGGTTCGGGCGCAGGATGCCTCTGGTGGCAAAATACTATTGAAAAGGTTGTTGCAGATTGACAGACAATGTTTTTCATTCGAAAAAAGATCAAAATTTCATTGGGAATTAAATTTATCTTAACAAATTTTTTAAATTTGATGTTGTAAAACATATTTCACCGCAGATGCACAATTCAGAGCAAGGATTTAAAACTATTCTTGAGAATCAGAAATCTCCATTTTTTATTTTAAACCAGGAAGAAAAAAAAGAATTTCGCCGTCATGCATCGTTTACGTACTATAAAAAAAACGAAATCATTTTTAAAGAAGGCGATAAACCATCGGGTTTAATTATGTTGGTTGCCGGAAAAGTAAAAGTGTTTAAAGAAGGTGTGGGAAGCCGCGAACAAATTATCAGGATGGCTAAACCTCTGGGGCTTATTGGTTTCAGAGCTATGTTTGCTGATGAACCACACATTGCTTCTGCTCTTACCATTGAAGAATCGACCATTTGCACTGTTGCTCCCGAATTTGTGTACGAATATGCACTGAAAAACAGCGATTTTTCTTTTAGAATTATTCGCAAACTAGCGCTTGAATTGGGATTCTCAAATATCCGCACAGTTACACTTACACAGAAACATATTCGTGGCAGGCTTGCAGAATCGCTTATTTTACTGAAAAAGAAATATGGTTTCGAAAACGATGATACAACGTTAAAGGTTTACCTTTCAAGGGATGATATCGCTAATTTGTCGAATATGACAACTTCTAACGCTATTCGAATCCTTTCTACCTTTGCCAGCGAAAAGGTGATTGCTGTCGATGGGCGAAAAATAAAAATACTCGATGCCGAACGACTGGAGAGGATAAGTAAGTTGGGCTAATTATCGCTTTTAAAATGGAAAGATGATATCCTCTGCTTTGAATAATTTTGCTGCCGCTGATATTAAATCATATGATAATAATGCTCATTTCATTTTCGGGATAATTGTCATCAGCAAAACTTTTTTACTTTTGCGCACCATTTGCGGTGAATTTCTTGTAACGCTTAAATAACTGACTACAAAAACTTTTCGCACTTTTGGCTGTTAGTAGAATGAATTGATAATATAGAAAATGACAGAAATAAGAAATATTGCTATTATTGCCCATGTTGACCACGGTAAAACCACATTGGTTGACAGGATACTCCATCAGGTAAACCTTTTTCGTGAAAACCAGGAAGTAGAGGACCTGATTCTTGACAGCAACGAGCTTGAGCGCGAAAGGGGTATAACTATCCTTTCTAAAAACGTATCTGTAAGGTATAAAGACACTAAAATAAATATTATTGATACCCCCGGTCACTCCGATTTTGGTGGTGAAGTGGAGCGTGTGTTGAATATGGCCGATGGTGTGTTGCTTATTGTTGACGCGTTTGAGGGACCCATGCCGCAAACCCGTTTTGTACTGCAAAAAGCCATAGGCCTGGGGCTTAAACCCATTGTAGTAGTGAATAAGGTGGATAAACCCAACTGCACTCCTGATATTGCCCAGGAAAAAGTATTCGACCTTATGTTTGCATTGGAAGCAACTGAAGACCAGTTAGATTTTCCAACCGTGTTTGGTTCGGCAAAAGCCGGATGGATGGGCGCCGACTGGAAAGAGCCTGCTAACGATATCAGCTATTTGCTTGATGTAATTTTGGAAACCATTCCGGCAGCACAACATCAGCAGGGTTCTTTACAAATGCGTATCACTTCGCTCGATTACTCATCTTATACGGGACGAATTGCTGTTGGAAAAATAACACGTGGCCAGTTGAAGCCAGGAGAAACAGTATCGCTTGTAAAACGCGATGGCAAGGTTATTAAAACAGTGGCTAAAGAAGTCTATCTTTTTGAAGGTTTGGGTAAGGAAAAGACCAAAATTCCGGTACCATCGGGAGAAATTTGTGCTGTATTGGGCCTCGAGGGATTTGACATTGGCGACACCATTGCCGATGGCGAAGAGCCCGAAGGGCTGGAGCCCATTCGTGTTGATGAGCCGACCATGAGCATGTTGTTTGTGGCTAATAATTCTCCGTTTTTTGGTAAAGACGGAAAGTTTGTTACTTCCCGCCAGCTTCGCGACCGTTTGTATAAGGAAACCGAAAAGAACCTCGCTTTAAGGGTTGAAGATACTGACTCTGCCGACTCATTCCTGGTTTATGGCCGTGGTATTCTTCATTTGTCTATTTTGGTGGAAACCATGCGTCGAGAAGGGTATGAGATGCAACTCGGACAACCTAAAGTACTTGTGAAAGAAGTGGATGGGGTAAAACATGAACCTGTTGAAGCGCTAACTGTTCATGTCCCGGATGCGTTTTCAGGAAAAGTAATTGAACTGGTTACCCAACGAAAAGGTGATATCCTGAATATTGAAGTAAAAGACGATCGTGCCCATCTCGATTTTCTTATTCCGGCAAGGGGGTTGATAGGATTGCGTAACCAGATGCTTACGGCAACAGAAGGAGAAGCCATTATGGCCCATCGTTTTTATGGTTACGAGCCATGGAAAGGCGAACTGGGTGTTCGACGCAATGGCGCACTTATTTCGCTGGAAACAGGTACTGCAATTGCTTATTCAATTGATAAAATGCAGGACAGGGGCAGGTTTTTTGTAAACCCGGGAGAAGAAATATATATGGGCCAGGTTGTGGGTGAGAATACACGACAGGACGACCTTACGCTGAATATTATCAGGACAAAAAAGCTGACCAATATGCGTGCTGCCGGCTCCGATGATAAAACAAGCATAGCTCCGGCCATTAAATTTTCGCTGGAAGAAGCAATGGAATATGTGCGAAATGATGAATACATTGAGGTGACACCTAAATATATGCGTATCCGTAAAATTCTTCTTAACGAAAACGACCGCAAACGTCAGGCAAAAATACAAGCTTCCGCAGAATAGGGGAAAATAATGACTTAGTTGCTTATACTTTGATGTTGGTTTAAATTTTATTCGATACTTATTTTTCTTGTGGCTCTTTTTACAATCCATTGTGTATGCTTGTTATTTGACTTTTGCCATTCTTGTAATAGCTTTTTTGTTGGTTCGTAATTTACCTTAAGCCAATCAGTAAGATGGTTTCCGACCGATTTTTTAACAAACATAATCTTATCTTCTTTCAATAATTCTAAAATCTGAAAAACAGGTTCCGGGTTGTCATTAAACGTATTCAATTTTGCAGACCAGGGAAGCTTAGGCCTTAAGCCTTCACTTGCCAGTCTTCTTAAGTGAAAGTTATCTGATTTTGCCCATTTCTCCATTTGTTTCAAGCACTTGTCGGGATATTTTCTGATAAAAGGCCGAATGGCGTACTCACCGGTATTTCGCTTTGTGATTTCTTCAATGGCATAGATAGATTTTTCATAATTATCCAGCCCATACAGTTCTACATATTTTCCAATTGGCATTATCCACCAATACTCAGTAAACATTCCTGTTTCGTTGGGATTTTCGTCGCCCAGTATTTTCATCAATATTTTAATTGATTCAGAATAAGGCTTTGGAAGTAATTGTTTTAAAACATTTGCATGAAGTTCTATTCTTTTTGAGTAACTTAAGTTTTTGCATTCTTGCTTTATTGTTTTAATGTATTTCTTTTCATCAAAATCGTTATATTCTATTTTTATTTTATCGGCAAGTAATTTGGCTAAATTATCTCCAAACCATTTTGTTATGCTTCTATCTTTTGTCATATTAATAAAGTACTTCTTGTGTGATTTTATTTGCTAATAAAAATAGTAATAATTTAAAAATATCTGATTATCAGGTCGTTGCTCTTTTTGTAATAATGTTGGGTAAAGTTGCCTTGGTTACTTTGTTACAATGTATTAATTATAAATATGCTCTGGCGAGTTAAACTGCACAATAAGGTTTTTATTTGGTATTTTAATTAGCCTTTAGCGTTCGTTACTTTTATGCAGGTAATAATTTGGTTATCTGGGTAATAGCGAAGTATAAGGTGGCTAACTTAAGAATTCGAACTGCTATTGACGTTGTTTTAGGGGCTAAATTAAAACACATCAAAGGAGGATGTGGGGTATTAAAAGGTGAGTTGTACATTCAAGTGCCAAGAGCAATATTTTTAAAAGTAAAAGGGTAGATAGAGAATTCTCTATCTACCCTTTTTATCATATATTGTTTCTTTATATTTTAGAATGCGTAACCAATTGCAATGGTCATGGAAGGGAAAAACCCGTTTGTTTTAGAAAAACTGCCAGTAGATTTTCCCATCACAAATTGGTACATTGGTCCAATTCCAAGATCCAGTGCAAAGCCACTTGGCCAGGCCCATTGATAACCTACTTCTGCACCAATGCCAAATGTTGAAAAACTAGTTTTATGTTGTTGTTGTTGTTGTTGGGTTACAGTTTTAGCACTTCCGAAAGAAAGTCCGGCCTGAGGAGTTACGTAAAAGCCTGAAGGAACTTCTTTGTTTTCATGCGTAAAATAATAACGATAACCTGCTCCAAGTCCAACGGCATTTACGTTTAGTCCTAATAATTTAAACGTATAACTTCCTGAAATTAAAACGGAGGAGCTCGAATTTAATACTTTTTCATAAGTAGCATTAAAACCTCCAAACGCTAGAGCGATAGGATTAGTTTTAATTACTTTTTTGGGCTGAGCGTTTAAAGAAAAACATACTACAACAAGGATTAAAGAAATAAATAGTTTCCTCATAAATTAAATTTTTTAATGGTTAAAATTAGTTCTGCAAAATTAAAATAAATATTTTTAATATTATTATGTAAACTTAAAGAATTTTGAGATTGTAAAAATAAAAGCGCATAACTGCCCTGTGGTTATGCTTAAAAATTTGTTTGGACTGTTAGAAAAATACGACCATTTTTACAGAAACTCTACGCTTCAGGCATTAAGAAACCCGCTCAAAAATCAAATGTCCTTTCTTTTCTGTTATCAGAGTAAAATCAGAGCTTAAAATGTCTTTTAATTTTGAGTTGCTGATAATGTTCTGCCCGTAAATTCTGGAACCTGTACGGCTCATATAAGACAATTTTCCTCCGGTTTTGAGTACCCGGGTTATTTCATTTAAAACCTTTTGCTTTTCCTTTACAATGGGCAAGGTATTATGCAGATAGACCAAGTCTATACTCTTGCTTTTCAGTCTTGTATCGCATCCGGAACAAATCATTTCAACATTATTCAATTTATGCTTACGAACTTTCTTTTTTGTAATTTTTATGGCTTGTTCACTTAAATCAAGGGCAAAAACTCGTCCTTTTTTACCCACCGCTTTTGCTGCAGGAATGGTGTTAAATCCAAGGCCGCACCCAAAATCGAGGATATAAAATCCCTTTTCAACGCCTGCCAGATTAATTTCTTCTTCAACTTTTCTAAATCGCTTTCTGATATTCATCACCAGCCTCATCACCTGAAATGCCAACCAAGGCATGGACTTTTGTTTAGTTGTATTTTTCATGGTATTCATCGTTTTATTCGGGTTTTAAAGATATATTTTTCTGCCAATGCAGAGGATTATTTAGCATATAACCTGAAATGCTTTGAAATGCAGTGGCGTCAGGAATAATTGGTCGGCTGGGGTAGTGGTACGGTAATTATTGTCACTAGTCGTCAATATCAACATACCATGTATATGATTTGGCATTAACACAAGGTGCGTATTTTGTAAATCAAAAGCCAAGAACAATGACGTTTCCATTTAAATTTCTCGGAATTTGTTTGATCTATATAAAAATTGGTAAAATATTGTTCGTTAAAAATTATTTGTCTTTCAGTTTTGTATGGAGGCCTGTTTATCAGTGGCTTTATTATTTAATTATAATCTTTTTTGATTTTAAATTGTTAACCTTAACGCTATATATTCCCTTTGCTAATTGTTGCACATCTAATTCTATATGATTTGTTGCTGAAGCAATATCTTTTTGTAAAACTAATTTTCCATTAATATCATAAATTGAAATTAATCTAATATTTTTATGTCCGTTTATTTTTATATTCATCTTTACTGAAGCCGGGTTTGGATAAACCATAAGGTCAGATTTTGGGTTCTTTTTTTCTAAAAAGACTGAGGTTAAAGACAATTGGTCAGCGCCTGCATCAAGCTTGGAGGATGTTCTTTGGTCGTTTTCAAAGTCTTCTGTTGGAAATTCTGAAACACTAGTTGCAAAGCCAATTGCAGAAGATGTTGCTAGAATATGATAATCGTTGTTTGCTATATCTACAAAACCTATATCAGTATTAGAGAAAAGATTTGTAAAAGCTTCTGTTGTTGAATTAAACTCTGTTATCTTAGGGTTATTATCTAATCTTACACCAATATTGGCATAGGCTTCAATATCAATAGTTTCAACATTTCTTGCAGTATATATACATGCACCTGTTTGCTGAATTATAGTATTAAATCTTACAATTGCTTTTCCAATGTGGTCAGCCGGGTTTCCGTGACTATAAAATCCAATTCCTTTTTTTTGGTTATTGTAAATAACATTATTCTCTATGAGAAGAGTATCGTTAAAACCAGGATGGTCTGAATAATAGCTGATACCAAATTTAGCTCCGTTATAAAGTATATTTTTTCTAATAATTCCACTAGACCTTATACTTACACAATTTCCGTTGTTATTATAAATGTCGTGAATAACATTATTTTCGATTAATACATTCTTACTTGTAGCATAAATGCCGTGATGAGGAGCTTCATTTGCTGAACCCAGGGTATCTAACCCTATATTATTCATTTTATTATTTTGAATTGTTATGTTTGGATTATTTTCAAATATATGAATACCATTTCCGTAAATGGAGTCGAACACACAATTTGTTATGGTTATGCTGTCAGAACCACCTTGCAATTCCCTAATTCTAATTGCGTCGCCTTGTATATTGTAAAAAATACAACTATCAATCGTTACATGTGATGCTCCCATTAATAAAATAGCATCTCTGGGTTGACCTTCACCAGGAGATATTGTATTTTTAAAAACACAATTTTTAATAATTGTTCCGTCCCACGAACTTCCTGAATAGACCTGAGTTGATGTGAATATCTGGTTTTGAATAACAGGCTGTGTTTTTACATCTGTAATTATTAAAACTGCAACTATTAATATTAGGATTTTTTTCATGGTTTTATCTTTATATTTAGTTTTTCTTTTTTTTATTTCTTCATTGTTCCTCAAAGTTAACATTTAACTCGACTTATTTTTTGTTATTGGGTTAAGCGTCCAATATGTTGACTAGTCCTAAATAGCCGTTACAGGTTAATAAGGGTGAAAAATAATAAATTAAACCAGAGTAAAACTAGTTTTACTCTGGTTTTTCATTTTATAGG
>PDWI01001263.1_pt1 | contig 40288 bp, 33 predicted proteins | sample 1430891 | NCBI WGS metagenome assembly PDWI01 (sample SAMN01162508, study PRJNA174530) | Oral metagenome, whole genome shotgun sequencing project. | biome: Marine environment; feature: Marine mammal; material: Swab sample of the gingival sulcus; isolation source: swab sample of gingival sulcus... | reverse complement strand
TTGTCTAGTGCTACAAGTCGTCTTGGAGATATATTCTTCTCGGACAAAGCATTTTTGATAGTCTCATATGCTTTTTGCGGAGTATTATTTTTATCGCTTATATGACACAAAAAGATGTCGGACAGGTCATCATGCCAATTGTTGGCAAGAAATATTGCAGTATGTTCGTTGTTCAAATGTCCTTTGTGCGATAAGACTCTTTGTTTTAAATGGTATGGATACATTCCATTTCTCAACATATCTTCGTCATAATTGCTCTCTATGACCAAATAGTTTGCTTTGGCAATGTGGTCTGCCACATCTTTTGATATATACCCCAAATCTGTGGCTATTACAAAATGACGATTGTTGTAGCAAATACGATAGCCCATAGTCTCGGAGGCATCGTGGCTCACTGGAAAAGACTGAAATAAGAAATCTTTTATAAAGACCTCTTCGTACATACAAAACTCTTTGCGATTGATATTAGAAATTTTGGGAGTAACACGATAATTGCCATTGATTGTATCAAAAACTTTTTTGGTAGTATATATAGGAATATTGTACTTTTCAGACAAAACACCAACATACTTGATATGATCTGTATGAGCATGTGTAATAAAAACGCCATAGATATTTTCGATGTCGAGTTTGTTGTCTCTCAATGTTTTCCTGACAGTCTTAATACTTATCCCTGCATCTATCAAAAAGCCATATCGCCCAGTTCCTACATAGTAACAATTACCACTACTGCTACTACCTATACTTATAAAACAAAATTTATCATCTATATCCATATTTATTGTATGTGAGTTATTCTACTAACATCATTTTAGTATTGGCAAATAGCAGTTTTATAGATATTTTATTAAGATTTGAACCTATCACTACAATCTTATTATCCCCTGCTGATTCACTTTGAGAAATGCTATACAGACCATCTACCAAATCAAACTTCAAATACTCTCCATTCTTACTTCTAAAAAAACCTTTTGCACGTATTACCTTACCGACAACACCAGAATTAAGTATATTCAGACAACGAATCAATGCCACCGGATTAGCCAAATTGACACTCTTGATACTTACGTTTTCCAATTTTTGGTCTTCTAATATATCTCCTATGCCATACTCCTGCTTGATATACTCTCTATGTTCGTCTGTATCTAATATATCAAACCAAGTGGCTTTGTCCCAATCGTTATAGTGCTTTGCTATGAATTTAGTGCTACTATTTACCGTAATATCTGCCTTTATTCGCACAAAGTCTTGTTCCGTAAACCCTTCTGACTTGCTAACTATTATCCTATCTGCCCTCAATATTTGGTCGTTAAAATAACTATTATAATCACGTTGAGTACTCTTGTAGTGTATACCGTCCAAAATAGTGATGGTAGGCAATAATTCTATTTTTTCGTAACAGACTTTGGAAATATTTGCAATTATATTGCTAGGCAATGCCACTCCACTGGGTTCTATTATTAAATAATCTGGATTTAGAGTATTGGCTATGGTCAACAAAGAGTGTGTAAAATCCAAATTGATAGAACAACATATACAGCCTTCTGACATCTCCCAGACCTTAATCTTTTGGTCTTTTGAATTTTTCTCCTGTTGTTTTAATATTTGACCATCTATATTCAAATCGGCAAATTCGTTTTCTATTATTACAAACTCACGATTCGTATTTTTAGCCAACGATTTTATAAAACTTGTTTTACCAGCACCAAGAAAACCAGATATTAATAAAATTTTCATACAAAAGAAAAATAACAAAAGAGGTCTTTCATAAAAAAAAGACCTCTCTCAAATATTACATCTCTACAACAGGTTTAATCAAATCTGCTGGTTTATCTTTCATCAACATAAGAGCATCTTCTACATGTTCAAAACCTTTGAACTTATGAGTAAGCATTGGTTTGACATCTAACTTTCCACACGCTATCAACGAAGCGAGTTTTTCTAGCCTCAAACGTCCTCCTGGCATCAAACCTCCCATAATGGCTTTGTGTCCCATACCAACACCCCACTCTGCACGAGGGATATTGACATAAGTACCACTACCAAGATAGTTTACATTACCAATCTTACCACCAGCTTTGAGTGCTTTGATGACTGGTTCAAATGTTTCAACATCTCCACCAGCTATGATTGCTTTGTCCACTCCTTTTCCGTTAGTCAAAGCCATGACTTGTTCGTCAATAGTACCTTCTTTGTAAGATATAAAGTCTGTCGCACCGTATTGTTTCGCTACCTCCACACAGTTAGGTCTTGTACCAACAGCGAGAATACGAGACGCACCTCTTAGGTTAGCACCAGCCACCGACATCAATCCAACAGGACCTATACCTACTACCAAAACAGTGTCGCCATATTGCACATCGGCAAGTTCTGCTCCATGAAAACCAGTAGGCACCATATCAGACAACATACAAGCCTCCATAGGCGAAACTTGACTCGGCATATGAGCAAGGTTTCCATCTGCATCATTCACATGGAAAAACTCTCCAAACACACCATCTTTGAAGTTAGAGAACTTCCAACCAGCGAGCATACCGCCAGAGTGCATAGAGTACCCTGCTTGTGCCTCCAATGAGTTCCAGTCTGGAGTAATGGCAGCTACCATCACTCTATCTCCAACCTTAAAATCTTTAACCAAAGAGCCTACCTCTTCTACAACTCCACACCCCTCGTGTCCAAGAATCATATTGTGTCTATCGCCGATAGCACCTTCCCACACAGTGTGTATGTCTGACGTACATGGCGATAGAGCCAATGGTCTAACAATAGCGTCCATAGGTCCACAAACTGGGCGTTCTTTCTCTATCCACCCAGTTTTGCCTATGCCTAACATTGCAAATCCTTTCATTACTTATTCTTTATTTTATTTAATTTATAAATGATTTAATTAACTAACAAATTTATTTTGCGTGAGGACATTTTTTTTCTGCCTTCTTGCAATCATTTTTTGTTTTTTCAAACATCATATCTACCTTATCAAAAAATGCTTTTTTCTCTGCGATAGTGAATGTTTCGTACTTTCCCCACTCGGCTTTGATACCTCCGCATATTTTCATTTTTGATGCGTGGCGTTTAACATCTTTCTTACAACAATCTTTTTTATCGCCAGACTTACACTCATCGGTGCATTTGCACTCTTTGTAGCACTTGCATTTCTCGGTACATTTACTTGCCTCTGTGCAGTTGCAGTTATCACCACACGTACACTCTTCCGTACATTGACAACGAGCCTCGCTCTTCTCTAACATTTTGGCGAAACACTTGGCTCTTTTAGCCAACAAAGCCTCTTGCTCCTCTACTGCCAAAGAGTCAAACTTCGCCCATTTTGCAAAGAACTCTGCTTTTTTAACACCTTTATGACAAATAGCAGTACTATCTTTTCCACACTGTTTTTCGTCTTTACTGCAACAACCATCTTTTTTGCCTCCACAACAAGCGACAAAAACAAACATTGCCACTACACTTAAAAATAAAACTGTTTTTCTCATACTATTAATCGATTTTGTTAATTATTATTCTTAAAACGCACAAAGGTAACTATTTTTTTTGAAACTTAAAATAGTTTTTTGCTTAATGGCTATTGATAGCGAGTAACTTTTCGAGTACAGCAAAACTTCGTTTAGGAGCATTCTCCCAAAAATCAAAGTATTGCGTTTCGTTGTCGGTGTCAGCATCGGGCGTGTCGGAGACAACTCTGATAGACAAAAAAGGGACAGACCGTTGATAACAGATATGAGCCATTGATGCACTCTCCATATCTACGGCTAACGCTTGGGGAAAATGCTTTTTGATAGTTTGTAATCCTGTTTTGTGTGTTACAAACTGGTCGCCGGTACATATAAGACCAAAATGTATGTTTGGCAGAGAGAAATTTTGCAATTGCTTGATAGTCTTCGCATCGCCACGGAAATAGAGTGGCAATCCTTGAACCTGCCCCCAAGCACCTTCACCACACCAGACATCGTGATAGCAACACATATCGCCCACTACCACTTCACCTATATTAACAGAAGCATCTATGCCCCCAGCTACCCCACTATTAATGACCAAATCAGGCGAAAAAGCATTCAACAACTCCGATAGACGAACCGCCGAATTGACCTTGCCAATCCCACACTTCATCAACACAACATCATTATCGGCAATCTTACCTTTGAAATATTGTATGTTTTTCTCTTCGATAGAGGTGATAGAGGTAAATATATCTTTGACCATATCAAACTCTGTCTGCATCGCCACTACAATTGCTATTTTCATAATAAAATCTTATTATTTTTTTAGTTTAATGACTACAAATATACAACAAATTAAGTTCTCCAACAGTATTTCAACAATCAGATTTAATATCTTCCAGTTCCTCATTGAGTAGTTCCCATTCATATATCTTCTGGTCAAGAGAACGCTTAATCTTCTGATATTCAGCCAACATTTCGTCCGTAGAGATGCCAGCCTCAAACTCTTGTTCGAGTACAGAGAGGTCACTTTCTAACTTTTCTATTTCCTTTTCAATTTGCTCTACAAGTCGCTCTTGCCGTTTGATTATTTTAGACTGCTCTTTGCGTTGTAAATACGATATTTTATTGTCAGAAAGGGGCTTTTCGGCTGATTGAGACTCATCGCCAGCACTATTTGTCGACTCTATCTGACGCACCAGATTGAAATTTTTCTTTTGTAAAAAATCTTCTATGCCACCAATATGCTCTATTATACCTTTATTTGTAAACTCATAAACTTTGTCCACCAGCCCATCTAAAAAATCCCTGTCGTGGCTCACAATAATAGCCGATGATTCAAAATTTTTAATAGCTTTTTTAAGGATGTTTTTAGATGAAATATCCAAATGATTAGTTGGCTCGTCAAGTATCAGCAAATTCACAGGCGAAAGCAACAGTTTTATCATAGCCAGACGGCTTCGTTCCCCGCCCGAAAGCACCTTTACTAATTTGTCTGCCTCCTCACCGCCAAACATAAATGCACCCAACAAATTGCGAATATTTGTGCGAATATCTCCTACGGCTATGTCGTCTATGGTCTGAAAGACACTTTTGTTTGGGTCAAGCAGAGAAGCCTGATTTTGTGCAAAATAACCTATTTCTACTTTATGTCCCAACTGCAACAATCCATCGTAGTCTGTCTCGCCCATTATACATTTCACCAAAGTGGTTTTTCCTTCGCCATTTCTGCCCACAAAAGCAATTTTTTCACCTCTATGGATTTGTAAATTTATATTTTGTAATATAATATTATCGCCATAACACTTGGTTAGCCTTTCAATATCTATATGCAGAGAGCCAGAGTGTGGAGGAGGGGGAAATTTGAGATTTAAGATTGAATTATCTATCTCATCTACTTCTATCAAATCCATCTTTTCGAGCATTTTTATTCGACTCTGCACCTGCACAGACTTGGTAGGCTTATACCTGAAACGGTTGATGAAATCTTTTGTATCGGCTATAAGTTTTTGCTGGTTTTCGTATGCACGAAGTTGATTTTCACGGTCAATAGTACGAAGTTCCAAATATTTTGAATAACCAACTTTATAATCATATATTTTCCCCAACGATATTTCTATGGTACGTTTTGTAACATTGTCGATGAAAGTTTTGTCGTGGCTGACAAGAAGTAGTGCTGACGGTGAGTTTTTTAGGAACGACTCGAGCCAATTGATACTTTCAATATCTAGATGATTGGTCGGCTCGTCCAAAAGTAACAAGTCTGGTTTTTTTAGCAATATCTTCGCCAACTCAATACGCATACGCCAACCACCGCTAAACTCCGATGTAAACCTATCAAAATCTGACCTACGAAAGCCTAACCCAACAAGCGTTTTCTCCGCCTCTGCCTCTATATTATTCGAGCCAAACATCTGCAACTGTTCGTTATGACAATCAAAATCTTCTAAAAGTCTCCGATATTCATCACTTTGATAATCAGAGCGTTTACTTAAACAATCTCCGATACTCACTATTTTCTCTTTGATACGAAAAACATCCTCAAAGGCAGTCAAAGCCTCTTCAAATACGGTTTTGGTATCATTGACAAGCAGATGCTGTGGCAGATAGCCAACGGTAAGGTCTTTGGGTTTAGAGATATTTCCACCGGTAGGCACTATTTTATCTGCCAAAAGTTTTAGCAAAGTAGTTTTACCTGCTCCATTACGACCTATAAGAGCAATTTTATCTCTGTCGTTAATCAAAAAAGATATTGAGTCTAATAATGCTCTTCCTCCGAACTCCATTGTCAAATTATCTACCGATAGCATTGTCTATATTTAATTATGTCGCACAAATAATTCATTTTGTAAAATTACAAAAATATCACAGAATAGCGAAAGTAGCATTGCAACTTTACAAAAATATAAGTTTCTAAAAGGAAAAAGACACACCACAAAACTACAATTATTTACCTTGCGATGTGTCTATTGAGTTTGTACAAACACAAACTATTTTTGTGTTGAATTATACTTTTCTATACCTTTTTCAAGCACTACAAGTGCATTTTTCAGTTCCTCTTTTTCAAGAACATAAGCCAAACGAACTTGATTTTTACCATTATTGTTGTCGGAATAAAACCCTGTGGCAGGAGCCATCATCACGGTCTGCCCCTCGTAGTTGAAGTCAGACAACATCCAAGCACAAAACTTGTCGGCATCATCTATTGGCAACTGAGCAATAGTGTAAAAAGCACCATTAGGCATTGGCGTATATACACCCTCTATCTTGTTCAAACCCTCTACCAAAATATTTCGACGAGAGATGTACTCATCGTATGTGTTTTGGAGGTAACAATCGGGGGCATCGATAGAGGCTTCTGCTATGATTTGCCCCAAAAGCGGTGGCGAAAGTCGTGCCTGACAATATTTTAACACAGTAGTACACACCTCTTTATTGTGCGAAATCAACGCTCCTACTCTGATACCACATTCACTATAACGCTTTGAGAATGAATCGCAAAGTATCACATTCTGCTCTATCCCTTCCAAAGTCATCGCCGATACAAGTGGCTCTTTGGAGTAGAAAAACTCACGGTACACTTCGTCAGAGAACAAGAAAAGGTCATATTTTTTCACCAAATCCCGAATCTTAATAAGTTCATCTTTTGTGTATGTATATCCTGTTGGATTGTTTGGATTACAGATAAGAATTGCTTTTGTCTTTGGAGTGATAAGTTTCTCAAATTCAGACATATCTGGCAAAGCAAACCCATTCTCTATCTTTGAAATCAATGGCACAACTTTGATACCTGCCATCTGTGCAAAAGAGTGGTAGTTGGCATAGGCTGGTTCGGTGATAATGAGTTCGTCTCCGGGATTCATACAAGCCATAAATCCAAACATCAATGCCTCTGAACCACCAGCAGTAATAATTATTTCACTTGGGTCAAGCGTTACTCCCACTGTTTTGTAGTATTGCACCATCTTCTGACGAAGGCTCAAAAGCCCTTCCGATGGACTATATTCAAGCGTTTTGCGGTCTATATGCTTCAATGCTTCCAGCCCTTCGTTTGGCGTAGGTAGGTCTGGCTGCCCTATATTTAGATGATAAACCTTAATGCCGTTCTTCTTAGCATTGTCTGCCAAAGGTGTAAGTTTACGAATAGGCGATGCTGGTAAAACTCTGCCTCTTTCTGATACTTGTGCCATAAATAATTGATTTTTAATTAATTATACTTATATTATAAAATACAGTTTAAACCGCCAAAGTTAATCATTTTTTTGTACAAAAAAGATATACTAGTCATAATTGCACTTCACCATCATGAAAAATTAAAGAAATCTTTTGTGATTTAGACAACGATGATGATGATTTAACGAACTTATCTCCTTGACGAACAATAACATACCCTCTTTGTAATATAGCCTGTGGAGACATCATATTTATCAACTTTTCTTTGTGAACAATATCTTTGAGGCTGTTATCTATATTCGCTCTCGACATTGCAGCGACTCTCTCTCTTAAATAATCTATCCTATGGCTATAATAGTCAACCATTCGTTTGGCATCAGAGGATACTATATTTTGCATACTTTGAAGATACGACAACCTACTATCTATGAAATTCTTGGGGAGGCATGAGATTTCCACACTCAAAGCCCTTATCTGTTCATATTGGTCGCTTACAATCTCTCTTGCACTCAGCGTCAGACGATTAGATAGGGTCTCTATCCTTTGCTCTTGCTCTTTGTGGGTAGCGATTAGAAATTCTGCAACCGCAGTAGGTGTTTTAAGCGAAAAAGAGGCAACAAAATCTACAACCGTCTCATCTCTCTGATGTCCTATGCCACAGATGATAGGAAGAGGAAACTGTGCTATATGTGACGCTATATCATAGTTGTTGAAAGCCGAAAGGTCAGAAGTAGCACCTCCCCCTCGTATGATAGCCACAACATCAAAAGAGTCTATCGCAACAAAAATCCTATCCATAGCAGCCAAGACTGACGACTCTGTATTGTCGCCCTGCATTGTCGCCTCAAACAACTCTATATCAAAACTATAACCATAATCATTATTCTCTATCTGATGACAAAAATCCTCATACCCGGCGGCTGTTTTGGAGGATATAACCGCCACTCTCTTGGGCAAAAGCGGAAACGACATTTCTTTGTTGAGGTCTAAAACACCATCTTTTTCTAACTGCTCTATAATTCTTTTTTTGTCAAGTTGTATCTCCCCTACTGTATACTGCGGATTGATGTCAGATATATTCAAACTCAACCCATAAACAGGGTGCATATCCAAAGAACATAGCACCATAATACGCATTCCTGCTTGTATAGACAAGCCTGTGGTTTGCTCAAAATATGAATGTAACATCTTATAGACATTTGCCCATATAGTTGCCCGTTGCTTTGCCACTATATGATTATCGTCATCTTTCTCTATCAATTCCAAATAACAATGTCCATTAGTGTGAATTTCTGACACCTCTGCCCTAATCCATATATTATCCACAAAAGTATTCTTAACAACATCTTGTAGTGCAGAATTTATGTCCAAAAGTGAATATGATTGTTGCTCCATAATGCTGGTATCTGAGAAATTATACGTTCTTAAAAAAATATATATACAAATTATGCCTTGTTTTTAGACTTAACAAAATCTGCAAATAGTTTAACGTCCTTAGGGTATTGTTCTAAATGATTGCCAACCACCACCATATCTGCCCCCGATGTTATTGCTTTATCAATACCTTCTGTCGAACAGATGCCACCTCCCACTATAATGGGCAAAGATATATTCTTCCTTACTTTTGCTATAATATCCTTTGAGATAGTTTTTTTAGCTCCACTACCGGCTTCAAGGTATATCATTTGTTGTCCTAACAATTCACCAGCCACCGCCGTACGCACCACCGTATCAGGATCTGACAGAGCTGTCGTAGCTGACACTTTTTCGACCGCTGTCGTCCTGCCTCCATCAACTAAAATATATCCTGTGGCAATCGTTTCGATGCCAGAACGCTTAACCTCGATAGAGTTTTTGATATGCTGTCCGATAAGGAACTCCGGGTTGCGACCCGATATAAGCGACAGATAGAGCATCGCATCGGCATTAGGGGTAAACTGCATCGCATTACCAATAAACAATACAACAGGTATATCCGTATTTTCCTTGACCAGCCTTACAACACTATCTACCGACTCCACAATCTGCGAACCACCAACAAAAATATAGTCTGGCTTGGCATTGTTTATCAGCGAAATAAAATCTAAAAGCGTATTGCCACTACATTTTTCGGGGTCTATTAATACAGCAAAAAGTTTTTTGCCCTCCGAGACCGATTTTTGTATATCAAATATGATACTATTTTTCATCTTAATAAATTAAACTATCTATTTTTTGTCATAAAAAAACAAACCATTTACCAAAAAAGCCAAGCCTATCAAAACAAACGGCACACTCAACAACTGCCCAATATTGAATGACTGAGATAGGATATAACTCTCTTGTGGCTCTTTGAAAAACTCTACAAAGATACGAAATAACCCTATTACCACAAAACTAATACCGACAAATACTCCCCTAAAAAAATATTGATAAGCTCTGATTTTTTTATAAAAAAACATCATTATAATAAACAAAGAAAAATAGCCCAAAGCCTCATATATTTGCACCGGGTGGCGAGAAATATCATCTACTCTGACGAAAACAAACGATATGGCAGAATCATACGATTTGCCCAATATCTCGGAGTTCATAAGATTGCCAAGTCTGATGAATCCGCCCACAAGAGGTGTAGCGATTGCAAATATATCCAACATCTCTACAAAATTGATACCGTTGCGTTTTGAAAAGATATATAGTGCTATCGTTGCACCAAACGCTCCTCCGTGAGAAGCAAGTCCCGAAAAACCAGCATATTTAAATCCATTTGATGTTGATACAAAAGGAAATAATATCTCTGCTGGATGCGATAAAAAATAGTTAGGCTCATACAATAGACAATGGGTAAGCCTCGCTCCCACGACAGTGCCAACAAATGCATATAGCAAATAACTCTGTGGGATATTACGCCCTCCTATCAACCGAATGACAACCAAGCCTCCCAACAATATCCCCAGCGAAAAGAAGAGGCTGTATAGGTGTACCGTAATGCCACCTAAGACAATATCTTGTGGCATATTCCAAATAATATGGCAAATTGCGTTTGTCATTGATGGGGGTTATGTATATACTAAAAGGTTTTATCCTCGAATATCGATATTGCCTTACGCCAAACATCTGAGATAGGTTTTGCTCTATGCGTATTATGGTCGAACCCCACCATCACGGTCTTACACCTACATTTGACGCTATTGTCGTTGGTATCAACAATCTGCTGACAGAGAGTAAAACTTTTGTTGCCGATAGACGATACGGCTGTGTGAACCTCTACACTATCGGTCAGCAATATCGGCGACAGGAAATCTACTTCGGCGTGAGCCACGACTATATCTATATCCTGTGTTGCCAACGCCCCTCCTCTTATGGTATTAAAATATTCACTTTTACCCAAATCGTAGAAAGAAAAATATACAGTATTATTTATATGACCAAGTGCATCTGCATCGTTGAAGCGAATCTGAACGGGAACTTTATGTTTGAAATTTATATCCATTTCTTCTATTATTTACTTAAAAATAAGCGGTTTGCCAATAGTACCACTCGGCAATGGTATGCCAAGCATCATCGAAATAGTTGGAGCGATGTCGGTGATATAAACCTCTTCGGTAGATTTGCCATGTGGCACACCTTTGCCAAAAAAGAGCAACGGTATATGCGTGTCGTAAGCATTCCACGAGCCGTGAGTAGTCCCTTTCGTAGAACTATCACTATAATAGTGTGGTTTGAGAATTATTTGTATATCGCCCGAACGGTCGTAATGATAACCATTGATGATTTTTTGTTTTATCACAAAAGGAATAGTGGCTTGACTTACCTTTTTGCAATCTATGGCATAAGCAACGGCCTTGTGTTTCTTCAAAAATTGAATAGACGAACGAATGATTTTACGAAGTTCAGAATTACCGCCAATCTGTGAATAATCGAAATGTACTTGATAGTTGTATAGAGACTTTACAATATTTTTTTTACTAAAAACAGAAAAAAGAAAATCATTCAAATCCTTTCGCATAGCATTAATATCTACTACCCCTGCATCTATTTTATTATCAGCCATAAACTGTGCATTATAACTTGCTCCGTGGTCGGCGGTCAGAAACAATAGATAGTTCCCCTTACCAACTTTTTTGTCCAAAAACGACAATAGGTCCGCCATATCAATATCGAGCCGTAGATAACAATCCTCTACCTTGATGGAGTGTGGCGAGTAGCGATGTCCTATGTAGTCGGAAGAGGAAAAACTAACAGCAATAAAGTCTGTAACATCATCACTGCCAAGATTATAGTTCTCTATCAGCAACTTAGCCATATCTTTGGTTAGGGTATTTCCAAAAGGCGACTCTTTGAGCAATCCATAATCGCATTTATCAGTTTTAAACAATTTATAATAATCTATAGGAAAAGTATCTTTATCATCGTAAATGCCCGCCTCATATATGTGATAATCCTTCACACTTTGAGTATAACTATCTGCTGGATACAACAATTCCCAAGACTGGTAGAGATATTTCGCATTGATACACTGACTATTATACGTCTCTATCCATTTAGGCAGAGTCTCCATATACCAAGATGACGTTATCCAATTGCCAGACCCCTCATCGAGCCAAAAAGCACCATCTGCAATACGCCCAGCAGGGAATATGCTTCCTCTATCTTTCAACGACACTCCTATCACTTTTGCCCTGAAATTGGTAGCCATTTTTAGTTCATCAGTAATGGTTGTACACAATATATTATGAGGCGAAACTCTAACATCATATTTGTTGACTATCCCAACAGCATAAGCGTTAGTGTCGGCAGTAGCAGACAATACTTCTCCGCTATTCCTAAAAATCATTGTATTGGCAGTAATACCGTGAATATTTGGCACAGAGCCAGTATATATCGAGGTATGCCCGACAGCCGTAAAAGATGGCACATAGTTAATCTTGTTATTATCAAAACTATACCCTTCGTTCATCAATCTCCGAAACCCATCTGGTGAGTATCGATGTTGATAACGATAAAGATAATCCCACCTCATTTGGTCAATAACTATTCCCACCACAAGTTTGGGGCGGTCGATGGAGTATATATTTAGTGCAATAAATAACAATATGCTTACAAATAAAATTCGATATATAGTTTTCATCTAATCATAACTTTTTTTATTAAAAAATATCTTTGCTTCAAAAACGCTTTGCTACAAGCACATTCAACCCATTTTCTACCACACTGATATTCAACTCCTTGCCCTCTTCACATGGCTCACCGTCTCGATGAAACGCTCCTGCCTCTTCTCGTATCAGCCTGATAGATGAAGCCCTGAATGTGTTTACAAACAGGTCTTTGGCTATTCTTTTTGTAAAAAGTTGCAACAAAACGGCTGGTGCTACAATACTTGGGAATTTGCCGATGACAGAGATGTCGAGCATTCCGTCCTGTATACTTGCCTGTGGTGCAATATAGGCGTTGTTGCCCCACTGCGAAGCATTAGCAAATGTGATAAGGAAAGCCCTATCGTCAAACATAACACCCTTGCCTTCAACCATATATCTTTGAGGCTTATAGTTACGATAGGTCTCTATCATTTTTTCGACATAGGTGATTAGACCTCGCTTTTCAGCCTTTGCAAACTCCATACTGACAGAGGCATCGAAGCCAGTGCCACAGGTACAAAAGAAAGGCTTGTCATTAACCAATCCATAATCTGCTTTGATAATCTCGGAATGATTGATGAGTTGAATTGCCTTTTCGATATTTAAAGGGATACGCAGATGTCGTGCCAATCCATTACCAGAGCCAGTCGGTATGATTCCCATAGCTGTATTGGTATTAACCAACGACTGCCCTATCTCATTGACAGAACCATCGCCTCCTACTGCCACAACCGCATAAAATTGTTTTTGAGCATACTCCATAGCCAAACGAGTGCCATCACCTGCTTGTTGAGTGAAAACAATATGAGGTTCAAACTGCGACTTGTCAAGATACTTCTCCACAAGTTGAGGCAAATGATTCTTGTTCATTGTGCCAGAGATTGGATTGATAATAAAGGCTATCTGTTTTTTCATATTACAAAAACGCTGATATCAAGGTTCGATGAGATACTCAAAATTATTTGACTGTTGCCAATCGGCTATCACCTTTTTGTTTGGGACTATTGGCGATGAACTATTACGATAGTTTACCCTCACAATTTTCTGGTCAAACTGCTCTCTTACGACAGAATGCCCTGTGATAATATAATCAAACGAATTGCTATTGACCACCTCGACAACACAGCCTTGGTCGTCTATTGCCGTTGGATAAAGATTTTTTGGCGACACAAAAGCTTTTTGTTCATAAGCACGCCCCTCTGCATTGTATCTAGCGAACTCATCGAGTATTATCTTCCCCACTTGGTCGGGCAATATCTCTGTGGTGTCTATGATAAGGTCGTAGTTTGTAAAATCAAGACAATCAACCCCATAATAGTGCTTATATCGTTTAACTTCACTTTTCTTTCGCTCTACTATTTTGAGTGCTGCCTCTTGGATTGAACTATAATTCTCGTTCATTCTATCTTTGTCGCCAGATATTCGTTGAGCAGACACCACAATATTAGTTTTTAGGAATACCTTAAAAGACGATTGAATGAAAAAAAATGCCAACCGTGAGTCTACCACAAGATTTTGAGAATTGCCAAGTTTTCTGAATGTATCATCTATCTCTTGGTCTATCTCGGGGTGTGTCTCGGCATATACATTTAATTCATTGGTAGTCATCGAATATCGCTCCGCTATTTTGCGTTGTATCTGTCCAGTATAGATATATTCATAGTCTAATGTTTTACATAAAATAGACGACACCGTACTTTTGCCACTACCCAAATCGCCTGTTAGAGATATTATATTTGCCATTTCTTATATTGTTTTATAAATCAGTTTATAGAAAAAAAGTATATTAATTGCGAAATTAATAAAAAATAGTAACTTTGCACGATATTTTTTATAAACTAAATTAAAAACATTAATTATGAAAATCTTACAAGAATTTAAAGACTTCGCAATGAAGGGCAATGTAGTAGATATGGCTGTCGGTGTAATCATCGGCGGTGCATTTGGTAAAATCATTACATCGTTAGTAAACGATATTCTTATGCCTCCTATCGGATTATTGATGGGTGGAACAGATTTCAGTAAATTATCATACATCTTACAAGAGGCAACAGTAGATGCCAACGGCAAAGAGATAGCAGCCGTAAGCATCAATTATGGTGCTTTCATACAAGTAGTTATCAACTTCTTAATAATTGCACTATGTATCTTTTTTGTAGTGAGAAGTATAAATAATATGAAGAAAAAAGAAGAGGCTACACCAACCGCCCCTCCTGCTCCAAGCAAAGAAGAGGTATTACTCTCAGAAATCAGAGACATACTTAAAAATAAATAAAAAAAACAGACTAAAAACAATGAAAAAACTAAATTTATTAATCCTTGCTGTACTCACAGCAATCTCTTTTGGCACTGCCAAAGCACAAGACAATAAATCCACTATCACCTCTGTGGTCAATTCGATGACAAAGTCTTCTGATGAGTTGAAAAAAGTAGAGACAGATTCACTTTCTAACTGGAAAATATCTGGTGCTGCGGGGTTTAACTCCTCAATAACAATGCTTACAAACTGGGCTGCGGGGGGTAACAACACTGCATCTCTAATAGGATATGGCAATATTCGTATTATATACCAAAAAAATAAGTTTGCTTGGGAAACGCTTTTCGATACCGACTTTGGTTACACTTATTTAGAAAACTCAAAATATGCGTGGCGTAAATCCAATGACAAAATAAACTTAAGTTCAAAAGCAGGCTATGATGTTGGCAACAACTTATATGCTACACTTTTAGGTTCATTTCGCACACAATATTTAGAAGGATACGCATATCCAAACGACACTACAAAGAACTATATTTCAGACCTATTTGCTCCTGCATACATAGACCTTTCACTCGGTTTAGACTGGAAGCCAAACGACATCTTTTCTGCATATTTTTCACCTGCTGCTGGACGTATAACAATCTGTAAAGACGACATGCTAAAAACTATTTACGGTGTAGAATTAGACAAAACAACACGAGCAGAATTTGGTGCTTTAATAAAAGGAGCAGCAAACTATCAGTTGAATGCCTTTAAAATCTCATCGGCACTAACAATGTTTACTCCATACTCCAAAAACTTCGGCAATATTGATGTCGATTGGGATATGTCTATTTCATATCAACTAATGAAGGTTCTCAATGTATCACTCGGCACTTCGTTGAAATACTATGATGCTATCAAGTTTGACACACAAGACGGAAAAGGCAAAGTACAACACATACAGTTCAAAACATTGCTTGGCGTAGGCGTTGCTTACAACTTCTAAAAACAGTTCATTGATTACGACTCCAACAAATCCGATTCAAATACAATCATTGAGTCGGATTTTTTATATTTCTTTTTTATACAAAAAAAGCCCCATAACAGACAGAGGCTTTTACAAATGCAACAAACTAAATTACAAGATACTATCAAAGACTGATTTGATAATATCGACCGCCTCCAACATCTGTTCTTTGGTAATGGTAAGCGGTGGCGTGAATCGGATAATATCGTCATGTGTTGGTTTTGCCAACAAGCCTTTTTCTTTGAGCATAACGCAAATATCCCACGCTTTAATGTTTTTTTGTGGTTCGGTAACCACTGAATTCAAAAGTCCTTTTCCTCTAACTAATTTTATCATAGGGTGTTTTATCTTTGACATTTCATTACGGAAAAGTTCACCCATTTTATCAGCATTTTCTGATAAGTTTTCGTCCACTACAACATCTAATGCAGCGATGCCAACAGCACAAGCCAATGGATTACCTCCATAGGTAGAACCATGTTCGCCGGGTTTGATAGTTAGCATAATATCATCGTTAGCAAAGGCTGCCGACAGAGGTAAAACTCCACCAGAAAGGGCTTTGCCTAACACTAAAATATCTGGTTTGACGCCTTCCCAATCGCATGCGAGCATCTTACCCGAACGACCAATGCCACACTGTATTTCATCTGCGATAAACAATACTTTATTAGCCTTACACAAGTCAAAACATTGCTTTAAATAACCTTCGTCTGGCACTACTACACCTGCCTCGCCCTGAATAGGTTCAAGCAAAAACGCCACCACGGTTGGATCTTTGACCACTTCCGACAGTGCACCGACATCGTTGTATGGAATTTTCACAAATCCCGGAGTGAACGCACCAAAGCCACCATAACTGGAAGGGTCTGTACTCATAGACACAATAGTAATGGTACGACCGTGAAAATTTTCGTTACAAACCACTATTTTTGCCTCATTTTGTGGCACACCTTTGATAGTATATCCCCAACGCCGTGCCAACTTCAAGGCTGTCTCTACCGCCTCTGCTCCTGTATTCATCGGCAACAATTTGTCGTATCCAAATAGTTTACATGCTTTCTCCATAAACTCCCCAAGTAGGTCAGAGTGGAACGCTCTCGATGTAAGAGTGAGGACATCGGCTTGTCTTTTAAGAGCATCAACTATGCGATGATGACAATGTCCTTGACTCAAAGCCGAATAACCAGATAGGAAATCAAAATAGCGTTTACCTTCTACATCCCAACAGAAAATACCCTCACCTCTATTCAGAACCACTGGTAGAGGGTGATAGTTGTGAGCTCCATATTCATCCTCTCTTTGTATAAAATCTTGTGTATTCATAATTTGTATATTGTTAAAAAAATCTATAATTATCGTAAGTATATAAAATGCAAATATAATGAAAAATATTTTGTATCAACAACAATCATCTTTTCGTTTAATCATCGTAAGCGTCATAAATTTCTAATATTTCTTTTGATTCTTCCTCGTCTTTTTCTAAATAATCAGATGCTGCATACAACTTACCATTGACATAAAGAGAGATACTATATTTGGTCGCCAACTCCTCTAAATTGTTAATGACATGAGGATTGAGGTCTATACCTACGCTACCTGTACCAATACTCAAACACTCATTGCCCATATCATCAAGAATATCTAAAAACAGGGGAATATTACCGGGATTATTTCTATATAATTCCTCTAAGGTCTCTTTAAACACATCGTCAACGCTATATAGACCAACAACCAATTTTACGTTTTTTATCATTGTCTTTGAGGTAGTGTCGAGCAGTTCTATCGCCGTAACTTTAAAATCTACAGAACGATATTTTTTTTCAGGATTTAACTTGTCGGCTTTTGCTTTTGCAACAACAGTTCCTTTGACTGTTACGAAAAGGTCTTTAATAAGATTATCAGAATATTTGGAGAAATACTTTTGACCGTATTCGTAGCCATTAAATATTTTCAAATCTATTTGGGCTGAATAATCTTCAAGCGTGAATACGCCATAGCCATTGCCTTTTTTTGATGTTTCGATAGAAGCCTTCGATATCATACCACTGATTACAAAATCGACTGGAGGCATATTTGAGGCAAAAGATATTACCTCATTATTTGGCGTATCTTCAAGCGACTGCATCATCTCTTTCTCCAATGATTTTAGAGATGCGATAGAGTGAGTACCTCCATAATTTATCTCGGCATAATATTTATCGAGCGGATGTGCGGAAAGATACATTCCTATCAAATCTTTTTCAAGCCCAAGTTTTTTCATATCACTCCATAGTGCTGCCGAAGGTAAATCCATCACAGCCTCTTCGCCCAAATCTTCTTCTCCAAACAGAGAATTTTGCAAAGAGAGTCGAGATGCTTGAGAGCGTTTCCCCCAATTAATCAGGTCGTTGATAGTGGTCTCTTCTGCAAAATAGTCTTCTCTTTTGATTGATTTAAACAAGTCGAATGCTCCTGCTAACACTAAACTTTCAATTGATTTTTTATTACAACTTTTAAGATTTACTCTTCCTACAAAATCAAACAATGAGAGATATGGTCCATTTGCCTTTCGTTCTTGTATGATACTATCAACGGCAGCACTACCTACATTTTTGACCCCGCCAAGGCCAAAGCGGATTTCCCCCTTATCATTTACCGTAAACAAAACATCTGACTCGTTTATATCCGGCAGAAGCACCGGAATCTTCATAGCCTTACACTCTTCCATAAACTTATTAACTTCCACAATCTTACCTTTGTTCATAGTCAAATTGGCAGCCATAAATTCGGCAGGATAATGTACTTTTAGATAGGCCATCTGATAGGCAAGGATAGCATAGCATGTAGAGTGAGATTTGTTGAAAGCATAGGAGGCGAATTTCACCCAAGAAGTCCATATTTTTGTAAGAATCGCTTCACTATAACCATTCTTTTGACCATTTGTAAAGAATTTTGGTTTTAGCTCTTCCAGTAAAGACTCAATTTTTTTACCCATAGCCTTACGCAATTGGTCTGATTCGCCCCGTGTAAAGTTAGCCAACAGACGAGAGAGCAACATAACCTGCTCTTGATAAACAGTTATGCCATAAGTAGCTTTCAGGTAAACCTCCATCTCGGGAATATCATATTTGATAGGCACTCGTCCCTGTTTGCGGTCGATAAAATCAGGTATATTATCCATAGGTCCTGGACGATATAGAGCGTTCATTGCTATAAGGTCTTCGATAGAAGTAGGTTGCAACTCACGGAGGTATTTACGCATACCAGCACTTTCAAACTGAAATATTCCAATAGTATTGCCCTGAGCAAAAAGCTCAAAAGTTGCCTTATCGTCCCAATCGATGTTATCTATGTCTATATCTATATTTTTCGATTTTTTGATATTAACGACTGTCTCTTTTAGAATGGATAGCGTTTTGAGTGCCAAGAAGTCCATTTTTATAAGTCCAATATCCTCTATGACATGTCCATCATACTGTGTAACAAGCACTTCTGCATTTTCCTTATTTTTATCCTTGGCGGTAGATAGAGGTACAAAATTGGTCAAATCATCTGGGGCTATTATGATGCCACAAGCATGTACTCCTGTCTGTCTAATAGTGCCTTCGAGTTGCTCTGCATACTTCATTACCTCTGCCATTTGCTTGTTGTCGTTACAATAGCGTTGCACCTCTTTACAATATTTCATTATGTTTTTAATATTAACCTTCGGCGACTTACCATCGTTGTCTTTGTAGTTGTCGAGTTTGTCTGGTATCATATTCTTAAAACTATTGACTTCTGCAAGAGGTACTTCCTGTATGCGCCCTACATCAGTGATTGCAAGTTTAGTTGCCATTGTACCATAATTGATAATGTGAGCCACGCACCCTTTACCATATTTTTCTGTAACCCAATCAAGTACCTTTGATAGACCTTCGTTATCGAAATCTATATCTATATCAGGCAAAGATATACGGTCCGGATTCAAAAACCGTTCAAAAAGCAGATCAAATTTCAATGGGTCTATATTTGTTATTTGCAAACAATATGCCACAACTGAACCTGCCGCCGAGCCACGACCGGGCCCAACCAAAACCCCCATATTTCTGGCTGCCGAAATAAAATCCTGAACTATGAGAAAGTATCCCGGAAAACCCATCGTTTTCATTGTATGCAACTCAAAATCAATCCGCTCTCTTATCTCGTCAGTAATATCGAAATATCGTTTAGAGGCTCCATCGTATGTCAGTTTTGTAAGATAATCTGCTTCAAGTTTGATACGATATAATTTTTCTACTCCACCAATATCCTCTATTCGCTTACTAGCCTTTTCTGGGGTTAGCATAGTACCATCTGCCAAAGTAGAGAACTCTTTGATTAGTTGGTCGGGCGTGATTTTTGCCTTATACTCTTCGAGCGTACCAAAGTCTGTCGGAATATCAAATTGAGGCATTATAGGAGGCGAGTCGATGGAGAACGGCTCTACCTTGTCGAATACTTCAAGGGTATTAGATATAGTCTCTGGGTGGTCGGCAAAAATCTCTTTCATCTGCTCGGGTGTTTTCAGATACTCCTCTTTGGAATAGACCATACGATTATTGTCACTCATCTTTTTTCCTGTACTCAAACAGACAAGTCGCTCGTGCGCATCTGCATGCTCTGGCAACACAAAATGTATATCGTTGGTGGCTATAACCTTCGTGTTAGTTTTTTCTGCCAATTCAAATATTGCTTTGTTTACAACAAGTTGATTTTTATATGTCTCATCGCTGACTCCAGGGCAAGTAGGCTTATGCAGTTGCACTTCAAGATAAAAATCCTCTCCAAAAACTCTTTTAAACCACATTATTGTCTCTTCCGCCTTATCTATATTATCGTTCATTATCAGTTGTGGAATTTCGCCACCAAGACAAGCAGTGCTGACTATTAGCCCTTCGCTATATTTTTCCAAAACATTTTTATCAATACGAGGTTTATGATAAAAACCATCTACCCAAGATATAGATACCAACTTGCAGAGGTTATGATAGCCTTTTTTATTTTTAGCCAACAAAACAAGATGAAAACCACTTCTATCAACTACTATCTCTTTGTTTTTTCGTTCTATATAAAGTTTTTTGTCCTTATCTTTGTCGTATAATGTACGAGTGGCACAATATGCCTCAACGCCTACTATTGGCTTAAATTTCTGTATAAGTTCATACCTATCTTGTGATATTTTGCCGTTTTCAAAAGAAGACTTAGCCTTTTTTTTGACTTTTTTAGAGTAATCTAAAAACTCTTTTATACCATACATCGAACCGTGGTCTGTAAGGGCAATACCAGGCATTCCATAGTCAATAGATTTATCTATTAGGTCATCTATTTTACTCATTCCATCTAATACCGAAAAACTGCTGTGAACATGAAGGTGTACAAAACTCATAATAATTTTGGGTTTTTATTTATTTAACTAATAGAGATTTAGCATTATCTGCAACCGAATGCAAGTTACAAAAAAAAATTATATCGCCTCAATATTTTCACAAAAACTTATTAACATTTTACTCAATACTCTCATAGACAATAGATACCATTTTTTTATTTTACAAAAAAAGCCACTCACTTCTTGGAAGCAAATGGCTAAATCTTTTTTTTAAAACTTTATAATAAAGTTAATCACTCTGCTTTGGGAGTTGCCGTAGATTTAGAGACAGGCTTTTTAATAGGCTTTTTCTTAGCAAAACTAAATGTACCGGGCACAATGACATCTATCAACCGCTTACCCATCATACCGAGTTTGACAGCACATGCCAACGACAATAACGACAATAACAACAAATACCACGTATGAGAGTAGTCAGTCAGTATATATATAGCCAACTGAACCCCAGACAAAAACAGTATAACAACACTATATATTATTTTCTTTTTCAAAAGCGGAGTCTTCATTGTTTTGAAACGAGCATAACCATCACCTATGCCTGACACAAACGATGCTATTAGCGTAAGCGGAAACACAAAAAGCGAAAAGCCGATAACATTATCGAACGCAGTAGTAACCGTATCGCACAAAAGCCAAGAGCCAAACAAAAAGTTGAGTATGATAAGTCCCGGTATGAGTGCCACAAATGTTTGTGATAAGTGTATCGCTATTGGGTGTATATCCAAGCCCAAAAACTTAAGCCTTCCGGCAGAGACCTTCTCTCTATAAGGCTCAAATACTGTATGTGGCAATCCACAAGCAGGACACACATCGCCCAACTCACTCTCTTTCATAATGTAACCGCAAGGGCGACAACGAACTAATTTTTCTTCTGACATATTTTTATAATATTTATTTTTACAATTCGGCGACAAAGATAATATTTTTTTACTAAACAGCACTAATATATAAAGCATCCATTGCTGAAATCTATAAGCATATATGAGCAAGATTAGAAAATTTTATTGTAACTTTGAACTCTATAAACACAAATATTTTATGACTACAAAAGATATTACTATTTTATTCGACACTACACTCAATCGAATTTCGAAGGGCTATCTGGCAGAAAGTTTTTTTCTTATAAACAAAATGTTGAAAGCATTGAACAACTGGCAGATGTCAGAAAAACTACACACATACGCTGATATTTATCAAAATATGCTTAAATACAACATCGTATCAAGTGACAAATCTGTAACACAAGATGATGAGATATACAACCAACTAATCTTCGACCTACTAGCCCTTCTCATCAAAGCAAAGACTGACCTTATGACGATAGAGAGCAACTCCTTGGAATATGAAGGCAGACGATTGATGCAAAATAGACCTCAGACCTTCCTCAATGATACGGTAGAGGACTACAATCAATTGTTGCCACTACTAAAAGTTCTCAATATTCCATCAACAGAAAATAACCAACTACTGGGCAAATATCAGAAAATAATGTCACCACTCTTTGCCTATACTCTTTTGCATAACAGTGTTTCAGACGAAATACTCAACCACATCAAAGCAATTATAAACGCCGAAGAGGTCTCTATGTCGGCACGATGCTTGACCATTACAGCATTAACTATGAATATACTTTGTGCTTTCTGTTCACAAAAGTTCAACATATTATTATCTCTATCTACCCACACCGACATTATGATACGGCAACGAGCATTAGTGGGTATCATCTTGATAATAGCGAAATATAGCAAAATAATAAAATACGACAGTCATACTTGCAACAGACTTCTATTTTTGAGTCGAAATAGTAATTTCATAATCGAATCCAAAAATATTCTTTTTCAGTTGATACGCACTACCGAGACAAGTGAACTAACAAAGCAAATAAACAGCGAAATAATGCCAGAATTAATGAAAATATCACCAATGATAAAAGATAAGTTGGACGAATTGGACTATGATGAGGACGGCGACACTATAAAACCTAAATTTGAAAATATATTGGATAAAATGAATGTATCCGACAAGGTCAAAGAATTTATGGAGTTACAGATGAGTGGTTCTGATGTCTTTGCTGCAACTTTTGCTCAAATGAAACAGACTCCGTTTTTTAATTTTATAGAAAATTGGTTTATACCTTTCGACAGAGAGAACCCTTATATCAGCCAATTGTTTGACAAAAGGGAGAAACTTGCAAAAGTAGTCGAAAATAATCCCATGCTATGCAACTCTGACAAATACTCTATGATGCTTAATCTTTTGCAAATGCCAGACAACCAAATATCTCATATGGAATATGCTATGCTCGAAGAGAAATCACAAATGGACGAAATGCTCCGTGAGATTAACAACAAAGATAACTGGTCGGAAGAAAAAACGACTGCAAACCACTATATATTAGATTTATATCGCTTCTATGAATTTTTTCCGAGAAAAAAAGAGGTAGACAATCCGATACTTCACATAAAAAATCTACCTTCCAACGAAGTCTTTTCTATAATATTTGATAAAAACGAAGACAGAAAAGACATTGCTAATTTCTTTTATCAATACAACCACTACCAAGAGGCTATTAGTATATATCATACGCTACTGCAAACAGGAAATACAGATTTGGAAGTATGTAGGAATTTAGCATATTCGTGTCAGCAAACCAAAGACTATCAAAATGCCATCAACTACTATATTTTAGCAGATACGCTAGACAACAATAAAACATGGTATCTCCGCCGTCTCGCTTTTTGCTACCGTAAAAGTGGCAATGTATCAAAGGCTATTGACTGCCTAAAATCCGTGATGGAATCCACCAAAGAAGACTACAAAGTAATGTTTCGCCTTGCCCTCTCATACATCGAGACTCATCAATACGAATCAGCATTAGAGTTATTGTACAAAATAGAATATTATCGCCCCGAATACCCAAATATAAAGTCATGGATTTTGCAAACGCTTTTTTATTGTGGTAAAATAGAACAAGCAAAAACATTTGTAGAAAAATATATTTCTGACCAATCAGAGATACACGAATATATCACCGCAGGGCATATTTACCTAATCAACTCGGAATACCAGAGAGCGATAGAACTATACAAAAGTGCCATTACCAAATCGAAAGACATGAAGAGTTTTCACTCCGCTTTTTTCAAAGACAAGCATTTTCTTAATACAAAAAACATAGACTCTGCCACCCTTAATATGATTATGGAACTGGTAGTAATGAATAGGTTTTTATAAAAACTTGTCTCAAATAAGACAACTAAAAATAGAATTTATACAAAAAAAACAATGCCGTAAAAAAACAGGTTACAATATTTGGCAACTTAAAAAATATATGTATAAAAACATTAAAATAAACGACTTTGACTACAATTTGCCCAATCATAAAGTGGCAAAATATCCTTTGGCGAACAGAGATAGTTCTAAACTTCTGCATTTTGATGGCAATGAAATATCTCAACATAAATTTTCCAATTTGAGTGAATTACTCTCATCGGAGGCATTTTTAATTTTCAACGATACAAAAGTCATACAAGCACGAATGAGAATCTCAAAGCCAAACGGTACTATCATAGAAATTTTCTGCCTTGAACCAATAGCACCTGCCGATTATCAACTATCACTGACTACTACCAGCAGATGTGTATGGAAAGTTATGGTGGGTAATAGAAAACGGTGGAAAGAGCCTGTAATCACCAACAACATACTGATTGCACAAAAAGAATGTAATCTTTCGGTAAGATATTGTGGCGAACTAAACAATATGGCACACGAGGTAGAGTTTTCGTGGGATAATAACAAAATAACATTTGCCGACATACTACAAGATTTTGGAGAACTACCAATACCACCATACTTAAACCGCAAAACAGAAGAAGCCGACATCAAAACCTATCAGACTACATACGCTCAAACACTTGGGTCGGTAGCAGCACCAACGGCAGGGCTACACTTCACTCCGCAGACAATAAAAGAATTACACAACAAAAACATCTCTACTTCTGCAATAACATTACATGTTGGTGCAGGGACTTTTCAGCCTGTCAGACACGACACCATAGAACAACACGAAATGCACGCAGAAATATTTACCGTCACACTCAAAACCCTAGAAGAAATACTCTCCAACATAGGAAAAATAGTGGCAGTAGGCACTACATCGGTTAGGACTTTGGAAAGCCTATACTATCTAGGGGTTCATATATCGCAAAATGAAAAAAAACCAAACCTCATAATATCCCAATGGGAGGCATACGAAAACGACTATTCTATATCCACCACAGATGCTATCAAAATAATCATAGATTACCTAAAACACAACGAACTTAATGATATTTGTGCAAAAACAAGCATAATGATTGTGCCTAATTTCCAATTTAGGATAGTAAGCCAAATGATAACGAATTTTCATCAGCCCAAAAGCACTCTCTTACTTTTAGTATCGGCATTTGTTGGATACGACAACTGCAAAAAAATATATGACTATGCCCTCAACAACGACTTCCGCTTTTTGAGTTATGGCGACAGTTCTCTACTCAACAAAACATAAATACTACAAATTATATTCTCTCAATGGTCAATACTCCATTTTGAAAATGATACATATAGCAACCTGTATTTAAAAAACCTAACGCTTTTTTACCAAAATCAAGATTAGATTGTTGTAAATCAACATAGCTTTGAAACACAAGGCTCTTATCCATTTTTTGTGTAGAACAGAAGTATAGCGTCAGGTCATAACCCAGCAAATCATAATTAGGAGTTGTGTTTACCTCTCTTTTGCCAAAATATTTTGTATAAGTATCTACATATAATTTATCTGGATTTGGACAAAATAGAGAATATGCAATAAAGTCCTTAGGAGTCAGATTACGATTATCCATTGCTAATGCAAAGATGTGTTCATCTGCCATTAAAACAGTATTTTTGAGATTATAAGACTCCAATTTAGAGGCAAATTCTCTATAATCATTTTTACTACATTTGGATAGAACCACAAAATTATTTTTGCCATTAGCCAAAGTCGATAGTTGAGCCTCTGTAATGCGTTTTGCATCTATATTGACATATCTTATAGACCTGTTTTTCAACGCTTTTCTCATCTCATAGACCAATGGCGAAGAGTGTATTTTATCATCATCAAAGTCAATAAAATAGAAATTACTTTTACCATTTTTTTGCAATACATACTCTGTAACTTTTTTGCTAATATCCGCACCAGAAGGATTAAACTGATAGAGCAAGGAGTGTTTATCTTTTTCTTTTATCTTCGAAGTAAATGGCACGATATGATGTATCGACTCTTCCTTAGTATATTTAGCAACGATAGAGACCTGTTCTGGGTATGCTGGACCTATTATCATATCAACATCTTTGGGCATTTTATTTTTTAAAAGACTTCTTGTCTCTTCGGCATTTAACTGATTATCAAAGACATAAACATCAAGCGACACACCTTGTTTTTTAAGATGCTCCATTGCTATCAAAGAGCCTCTATAAAACTCCACAAAACGCTCTGTGTTGATATTTTTGATATTTTTGTCAGCCGACAATGGCAATAAATAAACAACCTTATATCGCCTCAAAGTGTCTGCAATACTATTAGGCACTGCGTTGATATTATTAGCCTCCTTGATATATGGTGTAGCCACAGAGGGTGGAATAGTGATAGTGTCGCCTATTTTCAAGCCTTTGCTCAACTTCGGATTTACAGCCATAAGCCTCTCTGTTTCAAGATTGTAATACCTCGAAATACCATATATTGTCTCTTTGGGCTTAACTATATGCCTGACAGAATGCTTCGATGTTGATTTTGGCACAATAGCTTCAACCTTTTTTTGTGATTTGTCGGTAGTTTCATTTTTTTTTCTTTTTATATTAGGAATAAAAATTTGTAAAATATCCCCCTTTCTAACGCCATCTTGTGCAAATGGATTGTCGGATATTATCTGGTTTATGCTAATACCAAATTTCTTACTAATACTATAAAGAGTCTCTCGCCTTTTGACTTCATATATAACCTGTTTAGGACTTGCCTGTGAGCTTTGTTCTACCCTACTCCCTTCGACAGGAATATATATTATTTGCCCCTCTTTCAATCCTTCGGTCAGAGTAGGATTAACCTGTATGATAGCCTCTTGCGAGACATTGAATCTTTTACTGATACGGTAAATTCCTTCGCTTTTTGCCACATTATATACATAATAACGAACGCCATTTATCGTCTTTGTAGGATAGTCCTGCCCATATAGACAAAGACTAAACAACAATACTAATACAAACAATATATTTTTTTTCATAAAAATCTTTTTTTTTGTTACGAAAGCATCAAAGTTAATTCTTTCATTATAATTCCAGCCGGTTTACCCTGATATAAAATAGAATAGACCGCATCTACTATTGGGATATTTACCTTAAAACTCTCGTTAATCTCTATTATACATTTTGTAGCATAATATCCTTCTGCTATCATCTCCATCTCCATTTGAGCCGTTTTGACAGAATAACCTTTCCCTATCATAGTGCCAAAAGTACGATTACGACTAAACCTTGAATATGCTGTTACCAACAAATCGCCTAAATAGACGCTCTCTTGTAAATCTCTATGTTGTGGCAATACAGCATTGCAAAAACGCTTCATCTCCTGAATTGAGTTTGACACTAATACTGCCTGAAAGTTATCCCCATATTTCAGTCCATGACAGATACCAACTGCGATAGCGTATATATTTTTCATTACAGAAGACAACTCTATACCATTAATATCTTCGCTAAGATATGTCTGTGTGTACCTATTTGCCATCAACGAGGCTATATATTTTGCCAAATCACGTTCTTTACTTCCAACAGTCAAATACGAAGTGCGTTCGAGGGCAACCTCCTCTGCGTGGCAAGGACCTGAGATGACCGCCAAATTGTTTAATGGCACATTATAGTATTGATTAAGATATTCGGTTATAATCATATTTTCGTCTGGCACTACTCCTTTGACCGCCGAAACCAGTATCTTATTCTCTATCGGCACTGTTAGTTGTGCCAATAAACTTTTAATATACGGCGATGGCGTGGCAACAAACAGCACATCAAAAGCATCTACCAAAGCATTAATATCTGACGAAAACTCTATTTTAGAGACATCAAAATGCACCCCCGACAGATAGCTGGGGTTGTTGCCCGTCTGACGAAATAGGTCTATCTTATCATTATCTCTTATATACCACCCTATCTCATCAAGGTTCGACAGCAACATTTTAGCAATAGCAGTTGCCCAACTACCACCTCCGATGATTGCAATTCTCTTTTTTTGGTCGCTCATACCTTACACTTTATTACTTTTCAAATAGCAAATTTACAACATTAATTTTAAACAAAAGATTTTTTTGTATTTTTGCAATACAGAGTAGCCTCAATTACTAAATTTAATTTTTGAGTTTACAAATTTATAAAAAATATTTGAGTAGTTAAATTTTAGGTAAAAAGACTATTCTTAAAACACAAAACAGACATGAATAATCGCAAACAAACAATTGCCATACTTGGTTCGACAGGTTCTATTGGCACACAGACGCTTGATGTAATATCTCAATACCCTGATTTATTTGAGGTCTACGCACTTACGGCAAACAGAAATGTAGATTTGCTTATCAAACAAGCATTGATGTTTAGACCTGAGATAGTTGCTATAGCCGATGATAATTTATATACAACACTTAAAGAAGCCCTAAATGGATTGCCCATAAAAGTTTTTTCTGGAGAAAAGAGCATATCTGAGGTAGTCTCTATGTCGCCTATCGACACCGTAGTAACGGCAATGGTAGGCTATTCAGGGTTACTACCGACAATCAACGCCATCAAAGCCCACAAACGCATTGCCCTTGCCAATAAAGAGACACTGGTAGTGGCTGGCGAATTAATCACAAAAATGGCAATAGATAATCGTGTTGATATTATTCCTGTCGATTCGGAGCATAGTGCTATATTTCAATCGCTTGTAGGCGAGAATGAGTGTAGCATAGAGAAATTAATTCTTACAGCATCAGGAGGTGCTTTTAGAGATACACCGTTGGACAAACTACAGTCTGTAAGAGCAAAAGAGGCTCTTAAACATCCCGTATGGAATATGGGGGCAAAAATCACTATCGACTCTGCCACTATGATGAACAAAGGGTTTGAGGTCATAGAGGCAAAATGGTTGTTTGATGTAGATATTGACAAAATAGATGTGGTCATACACCCTGAGTCTATCATACACTCTTTGGTGCAGTTCCGAGACGGTAGCATCAAGGCTCAACTCGGTTCGCCAGATATGCGACACCCTATACAGTATGCCCTGACATTTCCCAATCGTTTAAATGCCAATATAGATAGGATATCTTTACCTCAAATAGGCTCTTTGACCTTTAAGCAACCTGATTTGAACAAATACAAAAACTTGAATCTTGCATACCACGCCATTCGTAAAGGGGGTAATGTGCCGTGCATTCTAAACGCTGCCAACGAAGTAGTAGTAGATGCGTTTCTGAAAGAAAAAATAGATTTTTTAGCTATGGGCGAAATCATAGAAGAAGTAATCGCTCAGTCGGATTATATCAACTCGCCAACTCTTGGCGACTACATATCCTGCGACACCACTACACGACAAAAAACAATAGAACGACTAAAAAGAGTATAGCATCTATCTTTTTGTAAAGATGTTTCATTGCTTATCCAGAGAGTTCCAGCCCTGTGCCTTGAAGGCTATCTGCTGACTATCTCTTGTTATTAGATACATTCCGCTATCTTGTTTTGTGGTGTGTCCGATTATAGATACTCCTTCCATTGTCTTAACCTTTTCGTAGTCAGACAAAGGTACTGTAAATAACAACTCATAATCTTCACCTCCGTTCAATGCCACGGTTGTGAGGTTCATATTAAACTCTTCGGCAGTAGATGCTGTTTGGTAGTCGATAGGTATTTTATCTTCATATACTGCACAACCTACTCCACTCTGTGTGCAAATATGCATTATTTCAGACGACAGCCCATCAGACACATCTATCATAGATGTTGGCACTATATTAAGTTTCCTCAATGCTTTCACAATATCTTTCTTTGCCTCAGGCTTCAACTGGCGCTCTAAAACATACTCTTTGGTTGAAAAATCTGGCTGAAAATCACGGGATTGTATCTGCTCAAAAACTTTCTTCTCTCGCTCCAACAATTGCAAACCCATATATGCCGCTCCCAAATCACCAGATACACATATCAAATCAGTCTCTTTTGCTCCGTTACGATATACTATTTTCCCCTTTTCTGCCACGCCCAAACAAGTAATGCTAATAGTAAGCCCTGTCAATGAAGCCGATGTATCACCCCCCACCAAATCGACTTTATATCTATCACACGCCAACAAAACACCTGCATAAATCTCTTCGACCTGCTCTACGGCAAATCGTTTTGAAATACCTATGCTAACCAAAATTTGCTTTGGCTCTCCGTTCATAGCGAATATATCCGAGAAATTGACTACGGCAGCCTTATATCCCAAATGTTTTAACGGAGTATAAGTCAAATCAAAATGTATTCCTTCAAGCAAAATATCCGTAGTAGCCAAAACATCTTTGTCGCCATAGTTCATAATAGCACAGTCGTCTCCAACGCCTTTTTGGGTAGAACTATTTTGAAGTTTGACACTCTCCGTTATTCGTTCGATAAGTTTAAACTCGCCTATTTCTGATATTTGCATAATATAAGGTTTGATTATAAAAAAATTAGATGACTAGGGATATATATATATTAGGAATTACTTCATTGTTTTACTAATAGTTTCAAACAAAAAAAGAGATTTTATTTTTGCACAAAAAAAAAGGTAAGCTTACTATATCGCACCGCTACAACCTCCTACCCTTGCTGCGATCAAGCCCTGGGGGATTCAAAGGGAGCTGGTCGTATAGGACTTACCCATTGGCAAAGGTAATACATATTTTTTACATACACAAAAATATTTACCACACAAAACATAAAACCCTATACCCCAAAATATTACAATCAATAAAAGAGTATATCAACTATCTATACAATCTCTTTTTTTGTATAAAATTGATAACAGAGGTAGGCATCAAACCACAAACACTCCTAGACTGAAAGATACTCTGCCGTATCTGTGTAGAAGAGATATCGATGATAGGTGCTTTGATATGGACTATGTTTTTATGCTGTAAGAAATCGTTTTGAAACGCCATACGGTTCTTGACACAAGACGAACGAGGATATACCAAAATGGTGAACCTATCAAGAATCTGTTGATAATTTTTCCACTGGTCAAAAGTTGCAATATTATCTTGACCTAATAATATACTAAATTGACAGTGTGGATACTTACTTTGCAATAAATTGAGCGTATCTATCGTAAAACTTGGCTTTGGCATATCAAACTCAACAGTAGATACTTTGATATAGATATCCTCTGCAAACGCCAACTCCGCCATACGCAAACGCAACTTGTCGTCAGCCAAATCAACACAAGACTTCAAAGGATTTTGTGGCGATACCACAACCCACACCTCATCAGCCAAGCCATCTCCAACCACATATCGTGCCAATGCTATATGCCCATTGTGTATAGGGTTGAAACTGCCAAAATAGAGACATACACTACGCTGAGGACCATTGACTAAACTCATCGACAAAGGCTATAAAACATTAAGTATCTGCTCTTTTATCTGCTCTAACTCATCTTTCATCTTCACCACTATTTTCTGCATCTGCGAATGATTCGACTTAGACCCCAAAGTATTGATTTCTCGCCCTATCTCTTGCGATATGAAACCCAATTGTTTGCCCTGACTATCCGCATTCATAACCTCTTTGAAATAATCAAGATGGCATTTAAGGCGTGATTTTTCTTCGCTGACATCAAATTTTTCAATATAAAAAATCATCTCTTGCTCGATACGACTATTGTCAATATCTATCTTTGATGTAATATTTTTCAAGTCATCTTCAATTCGCTCTCTAATACGAATGATTCGTTCTGGCTCATATATATCTATCTCTTCAAGCAATTTGTAAATATTTTCTACCCTCTCGGAAAGGAACAACGACAACGCCTCGCCCTCTCGCAAACGAAAAGCATCAAAAAGCCCAAAAGCCTTTTCTATCGTAGGGCATATCTCATCAAAAGTGCTATCGGCAACAACTCCATTGTCGGTAGAAAGCACATCTGGCAGACGCATCAGCAAGTCAAACCAATCGCCATCATTAGGCTCGGGGATATTTGTCGATTTCGCTATTTCCTTAATCTGCTCGTAGTAGGCTTTGACCATATCTCCATTGATTATTGCTCTACCCTGCCCCACTTCATCTTCTATGACAACCGACATCTCTACCTTCCCTCGCCTAAGTTTTTTCGATATAAAATTCCTGCAATCAAGTTCATACTCTTTATGACTTAATGGCAGTTTGACATTCATATCCAACTGTTTGCTATTCAAAGATTTCAGTTCTACACTTACCTTTTTTGTTCCTATTATATCAGTGGCTTTACCATAGCCTGTCATTGATTTCAACATATAATTTTTTATTTTTTACAAAAATTTCTTTTTAACATTATCAAAAACTATCACCTAAATATCCATTCTACCCCAAAATATGCTTGTAAACACATTTGTCGCCAAAGCAAACTATTTTATATAAAACTCGATTGCCTGCTGTATGGCTCTAATACATACTGGACAAAAATGCTCTATCACATTAGATTTCATTCTACAATCCTGCATTGGGCTATAAACTCCTTCGATATAATACCCTCCACCTTCAAACACTCCAATACTATTGGCATATTGAGGAGAACGCGGCGTTGGCACTGGTGTTTTATCGGTTATCATATCAGCCCACTTCATATCAAAATCCACCAAAGTAGTTATATTAGCCTCCCAAGGCTCTATTGACAAATAGTCTGAATTGTCAGAAGCCAACATATCGTCATCGAAATATTCATCGGCAAGACCTACAAATCCATGTCCAAACTCATGTGCAAAAACCTTCTCAGCAAATTTTCCATCAGACGATGCTATATTAACAACATTATAAAAACCACCGCCTCCATATTTTGGCGTATTGACAATAACAAATAGTTGGTCGTATGGAACAAGCGATGCTATGTCAGCAAGTCGAAACAAAGAGGGAATAGTCAGATACCGTTCGGAATCAAAAGTATAGAAATGTGTATTAAGCATCGTATTTTTATAAATATACTTTCCGTTAATATCCGTACCCGACTCTTCGGAGGGCGACTCTATGGCATAAATATTAAATCGTTTTTTATAACTCTTAAAAGGCTCTACTCCAAACAAATAGTCAAGCATACGTTGTAGGTCATTGATAAACTTTGGCATTTCATCTTTGGTATACCCCTCTGCCAATACTGCTATATCAACAGCCTTATCAGGCGGATAATTTGCCTGTATAACTCTTGTAGGATAATTCTTGGGGGCTTCTCTTACGATATGATAACTTTGCGGGTTGATTGTTTCAGCAAAAAATGTTTCAAAGCGATTGTTTTTTTTATTTCGCCTCATCAACTCAAAAATAATTTTATCTTTGGGGTAAGGCAGTTGAATAGAGTTTTCGAAGGCTCGTGTTACCTCTTTTGCCTCTGGTATTAGTTGCCACTCGTTAAATAATGGATTGAAGCCTTTTCCATATATTACCCCACCCGTTTTTGCATCTTTTATCTGCACATAATACTCTCCATAGTTTGGAAAGATAAGATTCGTTTGAGAGCCACCAAAATATTTATCTTTTTTTATACTATAAATAATAGGGGTGGTAGAAGAGGCAGTACCGGTAAGCAAAAAATCCACTCTCAATGCCCCTTCTATAAAATAGTCATCAAACTTTTGTGCTGTCGCTATCTGAACAACCAACAACAATGGTAATAAATATTTTATTTTCATACAAAAACTATTTTTTACAATCAATCATATATGATTTTCAATAATTTCATTAAAAAAGTCGTTGAATGGCTTCATAGCACAAAAAACATCAGTAGCATAATCTACAAAATCTTTTGAAAAAAGCCTTTCGTCAGACAGATTATGTTCTACCACAAAATGCTTATATTTCAATATCTCTGCGACAGGCGAATCTTTACTAAAACCCATAGGCAAACGCTTTAACGGTTCCGAAAAAGGCTTGACAGTGCCAAAATATTGTTTAAAAATCTTTTTTTTAATTATACAAAAAAAATCTTCGCTACAAGCATCAATATCTTTTCTTATTTGACGAAGAATCGATGGCGAAGGGCAATATGCTCCTCCTGCCAGTAACGAAAAATCGCTATCTATATGAAAATAGTAACCTGCCAACGGGCTTTTTCGTCCACCATTGGGTGCGATATATGCTCCAAAATGTGTTTTATACGGTGTTTTATCTGGCGAAAAACGAATATCACGGTATATGCGAAAAATCGTCTGTTCGGGTGTAAGATAAGCAATAGAAGGGTCAAAACTACCGATAGAATCTATCAATTGTTTCACTTCCGTTTTAAAAAACGCCAAAGAATCATCGTACCTCTGACGGTTATCTGAAAACCACTGACGATTATTATTTTTTTTCAAATCTTTAAGAAATTCTACTATATGCTGATTGCTCATTTCTATCGTTTTTTAGTTGATTGGCACTACAAAACGCACTGTCTGACGGCTACGCTGTTCGACAAAGACTGTCTGCTTTGCAAATATATTGTTTAATATATCATCTGTATAATGCCTAATAGTAATCAATTCGACATCGGTGTTATACAAAACCTCATAACTCTCTTGCAACTCTTTGACCATAGCATTGAAGTTTGCCGTATTGTAGTCTATACAAAAAGAAAAACTAATCGCCGAGGTCTGCATAAGACTTGCTTTAACCTTATAAGCAGCCAATATTAGAAATATTGCACTCAACCTCTCTTCTGCTATAAAAGAGAAGTCTCTAGGTGTCAGCGATAATAAAACCTGATTGCGCTTATGTATATAAATAGGTGGTATTTGTACCTTTTCGTTGTAGTCGCAAATGACCGAACCCTCTGTGTCTGGATTTAGGAACGACTTAACAAACAGAGGTATCTTCTTGGCATTGAGAGGCTTGATAGTCTTCGGGTGTATGATAGTGGCTCCGCAATATGATAATTCTATCGCCTCTTTGTACGAAAGACGACTTATCACCTCTACCTCGTCATATATTTTAGGGTCGCCATTCATCACACCTGGCACATCTTTCCATATCGTAACGCTATCAGCATTCAACATAGACGCCAAAAGAGCCGCCGAATAATCTGACCCCTCACGCCCAAGCGTAGTGGTCTGATTAGTGATAGTTCCTGCTATAAACCCTTGCGTAACATAGATATTGACATCTTGGAAAGTCATCGTATCTCTGACAAGTTTTTTCGATAAATCATACTCAACAATACCTTCTCTGTAATTGTCATTACTTTTGATACAATGCCTAATATCCACAAACATATTACTTACCCCTTGCTGGTTGAGATAGTGAGAAACTATGGTGGTAGATAGCATCTCCCCAAAAGAGACGATGCGGTCATACTCAAAATCATAACTCAACGAAGGTCTATACGAAAGCATATTTTGCAACATATCAAAGATAGCATCTATCTCTTTTTTGATACCACTTGTCTGTTCGTACAAATCATTGATAATATCAAAATGAAATTTCTTGACCCGCTCGACACTTTCAGCCAAAGATGGCTTTGTATTATAATAATTATCCAATACCTCTTCCAACATATTAGTAGTCTTGCCCATAGCAGAAATCACTATAACTAATGGTTCGGTCTGATATTGTATAATAGTTTGTATTCGTTTCACTCCATCGGCAGACTTTATTGATGCCCCACCAAATTTATATATTTTCATAACAATATTACTTTTTTTATGCAATTCTACAAAAAACAACTAATAGTAACCTCTCCCCTGATAGAAGTATTTAGCATCTCCTTAATGGTCTGACTGTCGTCATATTCGCCTAACAATATCATCAATTTGGTAACGGCTGCCTCTACTGTCATATCATACCCACTGACCACGCCGGCACTACACAGATTGAGGCTTGTAGCATATCTCCCCATCTCCACACTACCTGCACGACATTGAGAGATGTTCAACACCACTATCCCTTTTTCAGTTACCTTTTTTAGTATTTCATACAACCACTCACAAGAGGGAGCATTGCCCGTACCATAAGTTTCGAGTATCACCGCCCGTAGTCCGTCCGACTCCAAAACCGCCTCTACACTACTTCGTGTTATACCCGGGAATAGCCTTATGATGGCGATATTACTATCAAACGACTTATGCACCTTCAAAGGGGCTTGTGTTTTGTATGGAAGAAAATATTCCGTATAGAATTTTATATGAACACCACTTTTAGCAAGATTAGGATAATTGAACGATGCGAATGCGTCAAACTCCTCTGCATTGCGTTTGGTAGTACGATTGCCACGCATCAACTGGTCTTCAAAATAGAGACATACCTCTTGTATAACAGCACTACCATCACTCTTTTTGGTGGCAGCAATCTCAATCGAGGTAATAAGATTCTCTTTCGCATCAGAACGATGAACCCCAACAGGTAGTTGAGAGCCTGTAAATATGACAGGCTTAGTCAGATTTTCGAGCATAAAACTGACCGCCGATGCCGAGAAAGACATAGTATCAGTGCCATGCAACACCACAAAACCATCATAACTATCATAGTTCGCCTCAATGGTGTCGCATATCGAAATCCAATTGTTGGGAGTTATATCAGACGAATCTATTAGGGGCGAAAAAGCGACAGATGAAATATTTACATTCAGTTCTTTGAGTTCGGGTATTGATGCCAATACTTGGTCGCGACTAAGTGGCGAAAGTGAGTTGTTGTCCTGACGCCCCATAGAGATAGTGCCACCAGTCAATATCAATAAAACAGATGATTTTTTCATATATAAATAATATAATTTTATCTACAAAATTACTAAAAAATAACAGGTGTGCAACAAATTAGCAATTAAGGTCGTCAGTACCAAAACAATATCCTTACCAATAAAACTAAAACAGCCCCAAAGTTACAGCCTCAACAATTTTTTAGGATTAACTCTTGTGCCATATTGCCATATTTCAAAAATAAGATACGAGTTTTTGTCTTTATGATAAACTTCTCCGATGACATCGCCTTTATCAACCTTTTTCCCAACAGCCAAATATACTACTCCCAAATTCTTATACACAGTCGTATAACCATCTTGGTGCTGTAAGACGACCACATGTCTGTTATTTATGCTCAATTCTGACGAGACAATCGAACCATTAGCAACCGCTAATACCTGATGCTCTACACTCGTGATTTTCATCTGATTATCAATATCAGTAGGCACGACACTGATACTACCGGCAAGAGGATTTTCGAGCCATATAGACTCCTGTTTTTCTGGCACTATGTCGTTTATAGCAGAGTTCATATATTTTCCCTGAAAATTTTCTACAAAAGACTTCTCTGTTTGTGATTTTTGCGACACAAGTTTTTTTAAATCATCAACCTTTACTGTATTTTGGTCGGGGATAGAGTCTACTGACAGATTGCCCGAGATAATATTTTTCATCACCTCCAACTGTAGCCTCTGCATATCCATCTGATACGACAACGAATCTATTTTTGCAATCTTTTCTGATATATCTCCACGAAGAGCATAATCTCCAAAACCCGGCAAATAAAACTTTATAGGCGAAAAAACTATCAACACCGACAGCAATACAAACACAACGAAAATGGCCAGACCGCTATATATGAATATCGTTAGCCGCGACAACTCAATTTTAAACACCTCCTCCAATGTTTTTTCATTGAGAATAAAAAGTTTATATCGAAATCTCAATTTATCAAACTTATTTTGCAATCGCTTTTTCGCCGTCATAACACCAATGAATATTACTCTTTATCTGACTCTATCTAATATTTGATAGTAAAACTCTACTTTTTCATTATCATCAAATATCACCTCCGACTCCTCTACGCAACTCCATTTACTTTCGTCTATTTTAGGGAAATAAGTATCACCTTCAAAAGTTTTTTTGACAACAGTCAGATATATTCTGTCGGCTACATCTATTACTTGTTCGTATATCGAAGCCCCTCCCATGACAAAAACCTCTTGTTCGTCTGCCACCAAATTAAATGCTTTGTCGATAGAATCTACAACCTCGACCCCTTCTACATCAACAAGCGTACGAGAAACAACTATATTTCTTCTGTTTTTTAGAGGTCTAAATGGCAAAGAAAAATAAGTATTTCGCCCCATTACAACGGTATGATGTTCAGTAAGTTTTTTGAATCTTTTAAGGTCTTCTGAAATATGCCAAATCAAATCATTGTCTTTGCCTATCACATTATTATCAGCAATGGCTACTATTATAGATTTCTTCATATATAATTTATCGTAAGTGTCTGTTGTTAATAAAAAGGCTACAAATTTACTACAAAAAAAATGAATTACAAAAAAGCCATAAACACAAAATAAATTATTACCTTTGCCATTCACATTAACTGTCGACCAACGAATAAGAGAATATATCATTTATTGAAGATTAGCCCTATCCTTTTTCATTGGTATTTGAGATTAGAAAAAACAGTAAAATAAAAAAGACACAATGTTTTCAATTATTATTCCATTATATAACAAGGCACCGTATGTTGCAAAGGCATTACACTCCATTTATAATCAGACTTATAAAGAGTTTGAAGTGATTGTTGTCAATGATGGTTCAAAGGATAATTCGGCACAAGAAGTAGAGACATTTGTAAAAAAAAATAACATCCAAAATCTACAACTTATCAATCAAAAGAATCAAGGTGTAAGTACAGCACGAAATAATGGTGTGAAATTTGCTAAATATTCTTACATATGTTTTCTTGATGCTGATGACTGGTGGGAAAAAACTTTTTTGGAAGAGATGAAAGGGCTGATAAAAGAATTTCCACAAGCTGGAATTTATGGAACAAGTTATTTTAAGGTAAAAAACAAACGAAACATTCCTGCTAATATTGGTGTAGAAGAGGGTTTTGAAAAAGGTATAATTAACTATTGTAAAGTATATGCTAAAACTCTTTGGATGCCCTTGTGGACAGGTGCAGTTGTTATTCCTAAAAAAGTATATGATGAGATGGGAGGTTTTAAGCCTAAACTAAAATTGGGCGAAGATTTTGATTTATGGGTACGAATAGCCTTGAAATATCCTGTTGCCTTTTTGAATAAACCTTTGGCGTATTACAATCAAGATGTGGAGATACAGAATAGGGCTGTCAATAGTCAGAAATTCTATAAACCATCGGAACATATGTTATTTAGGGATTATGATGAAGTTTTATCTAATGATGATTTTAGGTTTTTGTATGAGAAATTAGCATTATATGGACTTCTTCCATATTATATAAACAAAAAAAACATATTAGAAATAGAGAAAATAATAAAAAGAATAGATTTCACAAAACACGAAAGAAAATATGATATTTATTATAACAAAATGCCACGATATAGTGTGAAATTATATTTTAGTTTGTTAAAGTTATTAAGTAATTTGAAAAAACGATTTTTATAATGAAAATACTTATAGACCCAATTGTAAATATTTTTTATGGTGCTTTTTATGTAAAAGGACTGTATGACATATTTGGAAAAAATAATGTTAAGTTTAGTGCAAAGCCATTTGAAAAATTAAGTATTACTAGTCGTATGTTTGGTTTTTCTTTTGTTATTGATAATCAACAATATCAACGCAAATATGTGATTAGTTTTGAGGACTCTTATAAGGTTATTGATGAACTCTATGAGTGGTGTGATGTATATGGTAGTGTGAATGCAAATTTTTCTAAAAC
>PDWI01001262.1_pt1 | contig 40292 bp, 38 predicted proteins | sample 1430891 | NCBI WGS metagenome assembly PDWI01 (sample SAMN01162508, study PRJNA174530) | Oral metagenome, whole genome shotgun sequencing project. | biome: Marine environment; feature: Marine mammal; material: Swab sample of the gingival sulcus; isolation source: swab sample of gingival sulcus... | reverse complement strand
GAGCTAAAAGATAAGATTAAGAATGTTAGTGTAAAAGAAGTGGTTTATAATGATTCTATAGATGATGCAAGACTGGCACTACTTTCACTTGGTTATTCTAAGCAGGAAATTAGTAAAGTATTTGAACATATTGATGTATCTGGAAGTGTAGAAGATATTATAAAAAATGCACTCACAGCGATAAAGAGGTAATATGGAGTTTAATGATAGATTTATAACGCCGAAAGAATTAGAAGAAGATAGGGATAATTTAAGGCCTCAGTCTTTTTCTGATTATATAGGGCAGGATAAGCAAAAAGAAAAATTAGAGATATTTATTGAGGCTGCTAAGATTAGAAAGGAGCCACTTGATCATGTTCTTTTATATGGACCACCAGGTCTTGGAAAGACAACACTTTCAAATATTATTGCTAATGAAATGGATGTGAATATTAAAATCACTTCAGGACCTGCTATTGAAAGGCCTGGAGATCTTGCTGCAATACTTAATAACTTAAAAGAAAATGATATTTTATTTATAGATGAAATCCATCGATTAAATAGGCAGGTAGAAGAAGTCTTATATCCTGCGATGGAAGATTTCTCACTTGATATTATGATTGGAAAAGGACCTAGTGCAAAAGCACTTAGAATTGATCTTCCAAAATTTACTCTAGTAGGGGCAACAACGAGAGCAGGACAATTATCATCTCCTCTTAGAGACCGATTTGGCGTAATTTGTAAATTAGAGCTCTATTCGAAAGAAGAACTCTCTTTTATTGTAAAAAGGTCTTCTGATATATTAGAAGCCCCTATTGAAGAAAATGCAGTGATTGAGCTTGCTAGAAGGTCAAGAGGTACGCCTCGTATTGTAAATAGGCTTTTAAAAAGAGTTAGAGACTATGCTCTTGTTAAAGGAGATGGAACGATAACTTATGATCTTGCAAAAGATGCACTTGATTTACTGGAAGTAGATAAATTAGGTCTTGATTTTGTAGACCGAAAAATTCTCTTTACGATAATGGAGAAATTTAGAGGTGGCCCAGTGGGACTTGATACGCTTTCAGCTTCTACTGGTGAGGAAAAAGTGACAATAGAAGATGTATATGAACCGTATCTTTTACAGCTTGGCTTTATTAATCGAACGCCTCGAGGAAGAGTTCTTACAAAACGTGCGTATGAGCATTTAGATAGACTGGATTTATATGAGGAGAGATATGAAAAAAATTAGTATGATTCTACTTATTTTTCTACTATCATTTATATCCTATGGTGATAGTTATAATATCATCAAAATAGGCCTTGAGTATGGCGCTAGTGATGAAAGAAAAGAATTAGTAGAGATAGAAAATAAGAGTGGATTTGAAGTTGGAGAAATTGTAAATGATTCCTATGTAAAACGATTTGATTTAGAAAATATCACAAAGTTTACATTTGATATAGATGATTTTTATCATATAGCACTTGGACCTTATAATACGTATGAAGAGGCTTTACAAAATAAAGCCCTTATTTCTAATGGTTTTATTGTAATGAATAAGACATACTATGTCTATAGTGAAGGATTGGATCAGATCTCAGCTAATAATTTAAAACAGACGATTAGTAGTTCTAGCATTATAAATCCTAGTGAGCATTTTATTATTGCAAAAACGGATAAAGTTTTTTTAGGCTTCTATGATGATAAAGATTATCTGCTTTCGCCAAAAGGATCAGAACTTAAGAATGCACATTCTAAATTTAAAAATAAACATTATCGAGGTGGATTTGGTGCTACAAGACTGAATACTAATGATATTAATTTGATTAATTATCTTAGAATGGATGAGTATTTGTATGGTGTACTCCCTAGAGAAATGGGTAAAAATTGGCCTCTTGAAGCGCTGAAGGCACAAGCGGTTGTTGCTAGAAGTTTTGCGAATGCTAGTATGAGTAAATACTTGAAATATGGTTTTAATTTAGATAATACCACATCCTCTCAGGTATATGGAGGATATGAAGTAGAAAGTCCTATTTGTAATAAGGCAGTGGATGAAACCAGTGGAAAGGTGTTAAAGCATAATAATAGAATTGCTACTACTTTCTTTCACTCTAGTAGTGGGGGATTTACAGCGAATTCAGAAAATGTTTTTTCAGCGAAATTGCCTTATATAAGAGGAAAAGAAGATCCTTATTCTTATGATGCCCCCAATTCTCATTGGGAAATTAGTTTTAGTAATAAGGATATCGAAAGGATATTAACGAATAAAGACTATGATATTGGCGAGTTAAAAGCATTCTATATCTCAGAGTATTCAAAGAATAATAGGGTATTAAAAGCTAATTTCATTGGAACAAAGAATGAAATTATTCTGCCAAAGCAGAAGATGAGATCGGTATTTGGCTATAGAACAATAAAATCTATGCTACTTAGAGTATTTCCAAATAACTCGATATTATTACATTCTTTAAACGAGAAAAAAGAGGCATTACCTGCTACAATATATATTGTAAATGGAAAAGGACAGATTATTAAAAATAATAATCATCTCAGTATATACAATGGTCAAAAGCAGAGGACAGTTAATTTATATCCTACAAATTACAAGATTATTGGCTCTGGTTGGGGTCATGGTCTTGGACTGAGTCAGTGGGGTGCTAAGAAAATGGCAGAAGAAGGTTTTACGTATATGGATATATTAAAGTTTTACTATGAAGGGACGTACTTAGAATAGATGAAGACAAGTGATTTTTATTTTGATTTACCAGAGGGGCATATAGCTCAAACGCCTCTTAAAAAAAGGGATGAATCAAAATTAATGGTAATAAAAAAAGATGGTGACATAGAGCATAAGAAATTTTATGATATTCTTGATTTCTTACATGAGGGCGATGTTTTAGTAATGAATAATACAAAGGTTTTACCTGCTAGAATCTATGGGAAAAAGGAAACAGGTGCTGTTGTAGAATTTCTTTTACTACATGAAATTGAGCATAATAAATGGGAATGTTTAGTAAAGCCAGGTAAGAGGGCTAAAATAGATTCTGAATTTATCTTTTCAGATACCTTAAAAGGAAGAGTTGTTGATATTACCGAAGAAGGTAGTAGAATGGTAGAGTTTATTACAGAAAATGTATTAATGGAAGAACTGGATAAAATAGGAACAATGCCACTTCCGCCATATATTACAGAAAAACTAGAGGATCAATCAAGATATCAAACAGTATATTCAGAGCATTTGGGCTCTGCAGCTGCACCTACTGCAGGACTTCATTTTACAGATGATTTACTTAAAAAAATAAAAGCAAAAGGGGTCAAAGTAGCTTATGTTACATTACATGTAGGGCTTGGAACTTTTAGACCCGTTAAAGTAGATAATGTACTTAATCATAAGATGCATTCAGAATATTATTTTATCGATCAAAAAAATGCAGATATTATAAATTCTAACGATGCGAAAAGAATCATATCAGTTGGTACAACAAGTACAAGAACATTAGAGGCTGTGATGATGAAATATAATGAAATAAGACCCTGTTCAGGATGGACGGATATTTTTATCTATCCAGGGTATGAATTTAAAATAGTGGATTCACTTATAACGAATTTTCATTTACCAGAATCCACGCTTATTATGTTAGTTAGTGCATTTTCATCAAAGGAAAGAATTTTAACTGCTTATGATATAGCAGTGAAAGAAAATTATCGATTCTTTAGTTTTGGGGATGCCATGTTTGTAGAATAGGAGAAATATGAGATACGAATTAATAAAAACTTGTAAACAATCAGGAGCAAGATTAGGAAGGATACATACGAAAAGAGGAATTATCAATACACCGATTTTTATGCCAGTGGGAACGCAGGCTACAGTAAAGGCGATGACTCCTGAAGAACTGAAAGAATTAAATGCAGAGATTATTCTTTCAAATACCTATCATTTATATTTAAGACCGGGTCATGAGCTAATAAAAGAAGCAGGTGGACTTCATCAGTTTATGAATTGGGATCGACCAATTCTTACAGATAGTGGTGGATTTCAAGTATTTAGTTTAGGTGATTTAAGAAAGATTACAGAAGAAGGGGTAGAGTTTAGGTCTCATCTTAATGGATCAAAACATTTTCTATCACCAGAAAAGGCAATAGAAATTCAAAATTATTTAGGCTCTGATATTATGATGAGCTTTGATGAATGTGCTCCATATCCTGCAGATTATGATTATGTGAAAAGGTCATTAGAAAGAACAACAAGATGGGCGAAAAGAGGACAGATTGCTCATAAAAATACAGAAAATCAAGCGCTTTTTGGGATTGTACAAGGTGGAATGTATAAAGATTTAAGAAAAATGAGTGCAGAGCAGCTTGTAGATATGGATTTTCCAGGGTATTCAGTAGGTGGTTTAAGTGTTGGTGAGCCAAAGGATTTAATGAATGATATCTTAGAATATACTGTGCCATTTCTTCCAAAAGATAAACCGAGATACCTAATGGGGGTAGGAAGTCCAGATGCACTTATTGATGGTGTTATTAGAGGAATAGATATGTTTGACTGCGTTCTCCCTACTCGCATTGCTCGAAATGGAACATGTATGACGAGTAATGGAAAAGTAGTAATTAAACAAGCTAGATATGAAAAGGATTTTACACCGCTTGATGAGAACTGTACTTGCTATACTTGTCAGAATTATACCAAGGCATATTTAAGACATTTATTTAAGGCAGGGGAAATTCTATCCTCAAGACTTCTTACAATACATAATTTACATTTTCTAATTAATTTGATGGCAGATGTTCGTCAGGCAATTATGGAGGATCGATTACTTGATTTTAGAAAAGAATTCTTCTATCGATATTATGGGAATTTATAATTTTTTAATATATATCCTCAATGTTTTATAAAAAATATATTGTAGTAACACGCTATTTTTGTTATGATGTAGTTGTGTATTTAAGGAGGATTATATGAAGTTTTTTGCTTTCATTCAAGGCGGTGTATCAGGCGGGTTAGTTCAGTTTCTACCAACTATGGTGATATTTGGACTATTACTCTATTTTATGATTTATCGTCCTCAGAAGAAAAGACAACAAAATCAACAAAATCTTTTAGATTCATTAAAAGTTGGAGATAAAATTCAAACAATTGGTGGATTTATAGGTGAGATAGTTGATACTGATAATGATGAATTTATTATTGAATCAGCATCATCTAAGCTCAGAATTAAAAGAAGTGCAGTAGCATTAAAAGTGGGACCACATACGGTAGAATTGGAAACGCCAAAAAAAGAGACTGCAGAAACTGATGATGAAGATTTTAATATAGATGATTTTGAAATTTAATTGAAATGGGATGGTTATTTACCATCCCACTTTAATTTCTCTATTTTTTCTTTATCTGGTGTAACATACATTGTATTATTGGTATGAAAGATTACCATACCAGGTTTACTACCATTTGGTTTTTTTATATTTTTTACTTCTGTATAATCAACAGGTACATTTGAAGAATTTTTTGCTTTTGAGTGATAGGCTGCTATTTCTCCAGCTTCTAATAATGTATTATCTGGAATCTCTCTATTTTCTCTAAAGATAATAACATGAGATCCAGGAATATCCTTTGTATGGAGCCATATATCTTTTTTAGAGGCTGTTTTTAGCGTTAATTTATCATTTTGTATATTATTTTTACCAACCAAGATATTAAATCCATCTGAGGATATATAGTGATATGGCTTAGATAGAATTTTTTTCTTCTTTCCAGGTTTCTTTCTTAAAAATCCAGTTTGAATCAGCTCTTCTTTTATTTCATCAAGGGTATCCTTATCTGGAGATTGCTCTAAGAAAATCAGAACTTCTTCTAAATATTTATTCTCTTCTAATGTTTTTTCCTTTTGCTCTTGAACCATAATAAGCGCTGTTTTATATTTATTATATTTCTTATAATAAGATTGTGCATTATCAGAAGGAGATAGGAGCGGATTTAGAGTGATTTTAATTTCTTCATTCGTATAATAATTAAATACTGTAATATCCTTCATGCCCTTTTTGATATGATAGATATTACTTGTTAGAAGCTCGCCGTATATTTTATATTTATCTGCCTTCGATGCTTCTGTTAAGTCCTTTTCTAAATTTTTAATTTTCTTTTTATTCTTATTGATTTTTCCTGATATTTTTTTTCTTAAATCATAGGATCTTTGCATTTCTTTATTGACGATATTAAAATTGGTATAATATTCATTAATAAGAGAAATGATATCATCGAATGATTTTGATTTATAGTCCTTATAAACAGATAGATTATAAATTGTAAAATCCTTAAAAGCTCCATTTTCGTAGATGAGTTTAAATTCATTTGTTTTCTTTATAAAAGATTTCATCGCATGATATAACTGTATCATATGATTTTTCTCTTTTATTGGCTCTAAAGGATTGATTCCTGCACTTTTACAAATTTCTTTTGATGTTAAAGGTCCGAATCCCTGGAAATTCGTATAGAGCTCTTTATAGGCTTCTTTCTCTTTTATACTATTTACAAAATACTCTTCATCAATTGTTCTAGGGTCTTTCTTTTCATTTGGTGGATAGACATAGTCAATCCCTGGGAATAATTGGCGGTATCTATTAAAGCCAAGACCAATTCGTTTAATACAGTCAATAATTTTATTTTCTTCATCGACTAAGGTAATATTAGAATGCTTTCCCATAATTTCGAAGATTATTTTTTTGACGCTCATATTACCGAGCTCATCTTTTGATTCAATAGAAAGAATGATGACTCTTTCTAGTTCTAATTGTTCAAAGTTTACGATTCGACCACCTATAAGATGTTTTCGTAAAAGCATACAGAACATGGGTGCTGTGATAGGGTTACTTTTTTTATTTCCTATAAGATTAAAATAAGGCAAATTAGAATCAGAGGAAAATAAAAGGGTATAATTGTTTTTATTATTTCTAAGATGAAATAATATTTCGTCTTTTTCTGGTTGGTGTATTTTATTTACTCTGCTACCGATTATTCTATCTTTAATATCTTCTGTTAATACATTAATTGTTAGTCCATCAAAGGCCATATTGCCTCCTTTCTATCCTTTTATATTTTAATGTTTTTTAAAAAAATAGTCAAATAGTGTGGTATGATTTTTTATTCATATTTTTATAATAGATTTTTTATATTAATTATTATATAAATTATTATATAAATATGATACAATATATGTATTGTGACATATATTTAATATTTAAAGGAGGTGTGCTTTCGCACAGTTTAAAAAACATGTTTAAAGGAAATAAAACGATACTAAAAGCGTATACGGATAAAGAAATAATGAAGGCAAGAAATTTTGTTAATGAGTCAAGTATTGCAAGAATGCTCATAGAAGAGATTCCTTTTCCTCTTACAGAAGAGGATGAACTAAATTTTTTCAAAAATAATTCAGCCTTTAATACAAAAGAATATCACTTTGCTATATTTACACTTCATGATGAATATATAGGAGGGTGCAGTATATTTAATATTTCTTCTAAGAATAGAAGAGCAAAAATAGGAATATTCATAGGTGATGAAAATTATCAAAATAAAGGATATGGAACGGATGTCATAAAGACAATATTAAAATTTTCTTTTAATGAACTCAATCTTAATAAAATCTCTTTAGATACTTTTTCATTTAATACGAGAGCCAGAAAAGTATATGAAAGACTTGGATTTAAAGTAGATGGTATATTAAGAGACGATATATTTAGAGATGGTAGATATTATGATACGATCATTATGTCAATAGTAGAAAGAGAATACAGGGAGATTTACAATGAAGAAACTAGCAATTAGTATATTATTATTAACTATTTTTATATTACCACTTTATGCAGAAATTATTAGTGATCATGATATAAAAATAATAATGGATTCAAAAGATGTAACAGATGAAGTAAAAGCGCTTATAATTGATGGAAGGACAATGGTTCCTCTTCGAATGATTTCAGAAAAATTAGGAGCAGAGGTAATATGGCATCCTGAAACAAGAAGTGTAGATATTAAAAAAGAAGATAAAAAGGTGAGTTTATTTATTGATAATAGGATTATAAAATATAATGATGGTGTGGATTATCAGCTGACGGATGTCAAACCTATTATAGTAAATGATAGGACATTTGTTCCGCTTAGACTCATTAGTAATGCGCTTAATATTTCAATACAATGGGATGAAAATACAAGAAGTGTTCTTATTGATTCATCGGCAAAAGGAGCGATTTCAGAGTTCTACGATGCACAATTCATAGATATGAATAATGGCTATGAAATAAAATCGAAAATGAAAATAAAAGTGAGTTCTAAGTATAAAGATTTAGAAAAAAGACTATTTCTTTTAAATCCTATTACAGGAAAAGGATTTATTGTATCAAGAACTTTTACAGATGAATTTACTTATCTTCCTAAAATAGAAGATAAAGGTCATAAAGTTCTTGCTTTTGGAATATATAAAGATAATCAGTTTATTACAGGGGATGCTATTGATGTATTTATTAATGTAGAACCGAGTATTTCATTTGATGTTGAAAATAGCGGAAATGCTGTAAAGGTAAAAACAGATATTAATTTCTTAGCAAAATATATTGATTATGAATTTACTAGTTTGGATACAAATAAAACATTTACAGTTGAGAAAAGGGATCCTCATGACATTTATACATGGTATCCAAATGTCAAGGATAATGGGAATTATGCTTTAAAAATTATTTCATATGATGGAAATAATAATCCATATCATAGTGAGAGTAAAGAGATTAAAATTAATGCTTCTCCTTATTTAAGACTTAGGGGCGTTAAAAAGAATATGACGGTTAATAGACCAATTAGCATGTATGCTGGAAGAAATTTTGATGTAACAGAAACAGAATTCTTTATGAAGAAAAATAATAAAGAAATTCCTATTACAACGATTCCATGGGGTAGTTGTAAATGGTTTCCAAAGGATATTAGCGGAGTGCATGAATTATATGTTAGAGTAAAGGATGTAAAAGGAAAGGTGTATACATCAAAACCTGTTAGTGTTACGATTGATGGAAAAGAGCGCTTAATTTTAAGAGGTATTGGACCCAATCAAGTTATTACTAAAGATGTAGAGCTTACTTATGATGCAAATATTCCTCTTGAAAGTGTATATTATATTGTAGAAGTAGATGGCAAAAAATACCATGAGACTTCGAAATTAATAATTGATGAAATAGACTTAAAAAATGGCTTTAATAATGCTATAATAACAGCATATGGTATTTATGAAGGAAAATTGATAGAGTCTGAATCTATTGCATTTAGAATGTATAATGGAAAATTATATGGAGCAAAACCTGTAATAGAAAAAGATAAGTTTAAAGAGTTTGCATCAGCACTTGCTGTAAAATCTTATCAAAAAACATCTATGGCAGCATCACTGCAAACAGCACAGGCGATACTTGAAACAGCATGGGGACAGAAACTTCCATCAGACAAATATTCTGGTAAGTTTTCATATAATTTATTTGGTATCAAAGGTTCTGCTACCAATGGATATGTTATATCAAATACTTGGGAAGTATATAATGGAAAGAGTTATAGGGTAGATGCAAAGTTTAGAGCATATAATAATGTAGAAGAATCTTGGCTAGATCATAAAAGACTTCTTCTTGAAAAATCAAGATATAAGCCTTTTAGAGACGTTATGTATGATAGTACACTCGGTGCTTATGCCATCAGAAGATGTGGCTATGCAACAGATCCTAGATATCCTATTAAACTCATAAATATCATAGAAAAATATGATTTAAAGAAATTGGATTTAGTTGGTATAGAGTAGAGGGGTAGATGAAGTATATAATATATGCCATAATAGGTTATTTAATAGGCAGCATTCCATTTTCATATTTAGTTGCAAAACTCAGAGGGCAAATAGATATTAGAGATCATGGATCAAAAAATGCTGGAGCAACGAATGTATTTCGAATATTAGGGAAAAAATCAGGAGCAATTGCATTATTTTTAGATGCTTCAAAAGGTGCAATAGCAGCGTATATAGGATTAAGAGTAGGAAGTGAAATGGCTATCTTTACAGCAATGTGTGCTGTAATAGGACATTGCTATCCTATCTTTATGAAATTTAAGGGAGGAAAGGGAGTTGCAACAACTGGTGGTTCAATGCTTGTGATTGCTACAATTCCAGCCGTTTTATTAGGTCTTTTTATGGTGGTATTTGTCTATATTACAAAATATGTATCACTGGCGTCTATTACTGCTGCAGTAATAATAAATTTTATTTTTTATTTTAAATTTCATTCTCTGTTTATTAGCATTTGCGCTCTTATTATTTCCTTACTTGTAATATATAGACATAGAGCGAATATAAAAAGATTATTACATCATGAGGAATCAAAGATTAAATTTTAGGAGGAACGATGTATACTAAAAGATGGGAAGTTCAGAGTCCAAAGGCAGTAGTTATTCTTATACATGGTATGGCAGAACATATTATGAGATATGATGATTTTGCTAAATATCTTAATTCTAAGGGCTATGTAGTATTTGGATATGATCAAATAGGTCATGGAAAGACAGCCTCTTCAATAAAAAGACTTGGCTATTTAGGCAAAAATGGTTGGGAGAATATGGTGCTGGATGTAAAAAAATATGTAGAAGAAATGGCATCGTATAATCTGCCAATTATTCTTTTAGGTCATAGCATGGGTTCTTTTATTGCTAGAGAATTTGCTAGTAGATATTCTAATTTAATTGATGCACTTATTTTATCTGGGACAGGATCAAATCAAGGTATGAAGGCTAATCTTCTAATAGCGCTTGAAAAGGTGAGCATAAAGGTATATGGTGATAAAAAGCCTGCTAATTTTATGAATAATTTAACAAAGAATATATTTCTAAAAAAAATTAAGAACCCCAAATATGATTGCGATTGGATTAGTACAGATGAACATACTGTTGAAAAGTATCATCAGGATGAGTTATGCGGTACAGTATTTCCAAATAGTTTTTATTATGAGATGCTACAAGCTGTTGAAAGGGTGAATAAAATAGAAAATATAGATGCTGTAAGGGATATTCCTATTTTACTTTTTTCGGGCGTTGATGATCCAGTAGGTGATTATTCAAAAGGTGTTAAACAGGTATATGATAAGTTTCAAAAGCATCATACGAATGTAACGCTTAATTTATATGAAGGTAGACATGAAATGTTAAATGAAGTGAATAAAGAAAAGGTGTATGAGGATATCTTAGATTGGATTGAAAAGATATGAAAAAATACTTAAAAATTCTATTAACTTTTATTGTATTAACATTCATTTATTTGAATAGACTGAGCATTCCATGACCAATAAATAAGCATATCGGGGATATGTTTTTAGGTATATTTATCGCATTTGTCTTTCAGTTATTTATTGAATCTGATAAGAAAATTATTATAATCAGTGCTGCATTTTATTTAGTGATGCTAGTTGTTCAGAATTATATACCAAGCACTGTTGTTTTATATTTTATGCATGGTAAGTTTGTGTTTTTAAGTTTTGTTATCTACCTATTAAGTGCAGCAGTTGTAACGTTAAAATAAGGCTTAGTGCCTTATTTTTTAATGCGTTCTATAAACTTTTTAAATGCAAGAGATAGTGGTGACAGAATATGATCCTTATTATAGACAAAATAAAAATTTCTATTTATTTTAAAATCTTTTATTGGAATAATTTTTAAAATTTTTTTCTCTATTTCATCCTTTATTGATATATCAGAAGTAAAAGTCATTTTATCAGTGCCTATAATACATGATTTTATCGTATTAATATCATCCATTGTCGCGAATATTTTTAAGTCCTTTTCTTCCATATTATGAGTCTTTAAATAATCAAGCAAGACATTTTTTGTGCCAGAACCATCTTCTCTTACAATAAGTGGGAGTTCTTTAATATCTTCTATTCTTATTTCCTTGCTATCTACATTATAATCAGCGCATAGAACAATTTCATCACTAAAAATCTTTTCATAAAAGAAATTAGGATTTAATTTACTTCCTACGATGCCAAAATCAATTCTATTTTCAGCCAGTAGTTTATGCACCTTAAAACTATCCATTTTTCTTATATTAAATTGAATAGTAGGATGGAGAAAAGAAAATTCTTTTAACATATCAGGAAGGAAGTACTGCGTAGGGATGGTACTAGAAGCGATATAAAGCTCTCCATTTAATTCCTTATTATAATTTACAAAATGATGTTTAATACTCTCTATTTCTGAAAGAATTTTTTTAGCATATACTAATAGTATTTTAGCAGAATCCGTAAGCTCAACAGTCTTAGCATTTCGTTTAAAAAGAGTGGTATTTAGTTCTTCTTCTAAGAGTTGAATATGAGTTGAAATCGTTGGTTGAGTTAAAAAAAGATGGTCTGCAGCTTTTGAAAAATTTTTATATTTACAAATAGCAACAAAGCTATTTAATTCTTTAAAATTCATAATCCTCCTTTTTTTTAGTATAATAAAAAAATAAAGAAAAATCAAAAAAATATAGAAAAAAATAGAGTTATGTATTAAAATGATAATGGCACACTATTATGTAAGGAGTATTATGAATATTGCAATATTTAGATGTAGAAAGTCCAATGATGTTTGTACAGGTTATTCGTGTTTAGATTCATTTTATAATAAAAAAGCAAGTTTTGATATATATGATGAAAATGATAAATTAATTGCTTTTTTTGACTGTGGTGGATGCGGCGTCAATCGAAAGACGGATGAAGGCATTAAAGAAAAGATGGAGCTTCTCATTGAAAAGAAAGTAGATGTTGTACATATTGGCAAATGCATTACGAAAAAATGCAAGGAATATGATGATATGATAGAGATGTTAGAACGATATAATATAAATTATAAATTTGGTACTCACTGATGGAGGAAATATGATAATAGATGGAAAGAAGGTTTCAAAAGAAATCAAAGAAAAGCTAACAGAAGATGTTATTGCATTAAAAGAAAAAGGAATAACCCCAGGGCTTTCTGTTATCTTAGTAGGAAATGATCCTGCGAGTAAGGCTTATGTAAGATCAAAAGAAAAAACTTGTAATAAATTAGGAATATTATCTAAAAAAGTTTTATTTGATGAAACAGTAACAGAAGAAGAATTATTACAGGCTATTGATGAATTAAATGAGGATCAAAATATTCATGGCATTCTAATTCAGCTTCCTCTTCCAAAGCATATTGATGAGGATAGAGTGATAAATAGGGTGTCTCCTGAAAAGGATGTGGACTGTTTTAGTCCAGTTAATCTAGGAAGATTATTCTTAGGAAAACCTCTTTATAATCCATGCACGCCTTATGGAATTATGAAGCTAATGGAATACTATGATATTGAAATAAAAGGAAAGAATGCAGTTGTTATCGGTAGAAGTAATATCGTAGGGAAACCGATTGGTATGATGCTTTTAGAACAGTCAGCTACCGTTTCTTTCTGTCATTCAAAAACAAAGAATTTAAATGCTTACTTAGAACATGCCGATATTATTGTTGTTGCAGTTGGAAGACCAGGCTTTGTGACAAAAGATATGGTAAAAGAAGATGCAGTTGTCATTGATGTGGGTATTAATGAAGTCGATGGGAAATTAGTCGGTGATGTGGATAAAGAAGTAGAAGAAAAAGCAAGCTATTTTACACCAGTTCCAGGAGGAGTTGGTCCAATGACAATAACAATGCTAATGGAAAATACACTAAAAGCGTGTAAGAGAATAAATAATATATAGTGGAGGTATATATGAAGACAGATGTTCAAATAGCTCAAGAAGCTACAATGGAAAAAATTAAAGATGTTGCACTAAGATATGGATTACAGGAAGATGACTTAGAATTATATGGTAATTATAAAGCAAAAGTTCATTTAGATGTATTAGAACGATATAAAGATAAAAAAGATGGTAAATTAATCCTTGTAACTGCTATTAACCCAACATCAGCTGGTGAAGGAAAAACAACAGTGAATGTGGGTCTTAGTATGGGGCTTAATAAAATAGGTAAAAAGACATTTACAGCTCTTAGAGAACCTTCATTAGGGCCATGTTTTGGTGTAAAAGGTGGAGCAGCAGGTGGTGGTTATGCACAGGTTGTACCAATGGATGATATCAATTTACATTTCACTGGTGATATTCATGCAGTGACAACTGCGAATAACCTTTTAGCTGCGCTCTTAGATAATCATTTGCATCAAGGGAATAAATTAAATATTGATCCAAAGAATATCAAATGGAGAAGAGCGGTTGATATGAATGATAGATCGCTTAGAGATATTGTTGTAGGAGTAGGTTCAAATGCAAATGGTTTTATGAGACAAGATGGATTTGATATCGCTGTTGCCTCTGAAGTAATGGCTATTCTGTGTTTAGCTACTGATTTAGAAGATTTAAAAGCTAGAATTTCAAGAATGGTGGTAGCTTATACTTATGATAAAAAACCAGTTACAGCAGGTGATTTAGATGCTACAGGAGCAATGACTCTTTTATTAAAAGATGCTATTATGCCGAACTTAGTTCAAACACTTGAAAATACACCAGCACTTATTCACGGCGGACCATTCGCTAATATTGCTCATGGTTGTAACTCTGTTATTGCAACAAAACTTGCATTAAAATTAGGTGATTATGCAGTAACAGAAGCTGGATTTGGAGCAGATCTTGGAGCAGAGAAGTTCTTTAATATTAAATGTAGACAAGCTGGATTAAAGCCAGATGCAACCGTAATTGTTGCAACAGTTAGAGCGCTTAAAAACCACGGTGGTGTAAAGAAAGCGGATCTAAATGAAGAAAATCTTGAAGCGCTTGAAAAGGGTTTTGGTAATTTAGAAAAGCATATTGAGAATGTGGCAAAATTTAAAGTACCAGCAGTAGTTGCTATTAATAAATTCCCTACAGATACAGATGCAGAAATCAATCTTATTAAAGAAAAATGTGAGAAAATGAATGTTTCTGTTGTACTCAGTGATGTATGGGCTAAAGGTGGAGAAGGTGGAGTTGAGCTTGCAAAAGAAGTTGTAAGACTGGTAGAAGAGAAAGAATCTGAATTCACACCACTTTATGGTTTAGAATTATCACCAGAAGATAAGATTAGAAAAATTGCACAAGAGATTTATGGTGCGGATGATGTAGAATTTACAGCAAAAGCTAAGAAAAATCTTAAGAAATTTGTTGAAGATGGATTATCAGATCTTCCGATTTGTATGGCTAAAACGCAGTATTCGCTTTCTGATGATAAAAAACTTATCGGTAGACCAGAACATTTTAAAATTACAATCAATGATGCAAAATTATCAGCAGGAGCAGGTTTTATTATTGCACTTGCAGGAAGTATTATGAGAATGCCAGGACTTCCTAAAGTTCCAGCAGCAAATAAGATGGATATCTTAAAAGATGGAGAAATAATTGGTTTATTCTAGTACTTGTTATTTCCTAAAAAAAATATTATAATTAAGTAAGTCGATAAGACTTGCTTTTTTATAGGAGGAAAGATGTATATTTTATTAGCAATAATAGCAGTAATATTTTTTATAATAGTTTCCATATCAATATCAGAAAAAAATATTGATATTATGTCTGATTATAAAGAAATACAAGAGGCATATAAGAAATACAAGAAAAAGAATAAAGCACTTGCTAAAAATATTAATAATTTACGTCCTTATTTAAAAGAAGGCTCTACAGTTAATTTATCAAGATATGAAATATCGTTAGATGATAGTTTTTTACTTATTAAGAAAATTCCTTCAACAATTGATCCAAATCAAATGGCAAAAAAAATTGGATCACCTTCTGTTTATAAAGATGGGGTGTTGAAATTAAGATTAGGAGAAAAGCAAGCAAATAAACCAGTTGCTGTTATATCAATAAGTCCAATCGATAATATTGATACATTGACTAAAATAAAATATTCTTCAAAGGAATCTATAGCAGAAGAGGGTGTAATAAAAAAAGAAGAATGGGAAAATAAAAAAGAGTTTTTTGATGAAGAAGGATTAAAAACTATTAAACTTCGTGTGATGGATAAGTATAATACATGGTCAGATTGGGTTAGTACAGAAATATTTGTTAAAAGGGAAGAAGGTGTTCGTTCGATTCATGCGAGCAATAATAAACTGCTTATTATAAATAATGACGGTAGTGTGGATACTTACGATACCAAAGCACCGACTGAGGGCATTGTAAAAAAAGAAGAGATAAAAAGAATGAAAACAGCTTCTGTAGAAGGAGAACACGTTCTTTTTATATCATCTAGTTCAAAGGTTTATTCTATTGGAAATAATGAATATGGACAATTGGGTACTGGTGATAGAAACTATGTGGATAGTCTAAAAATAACATGGGGTCTTGAAAATATCGTCGATATATGCACTCAAAGTGAATATAGTGGATGTGTTAATTCTGAAGGTGAAGTATTTATGTGGGGACGTAATACAGAGAATTGTATGGGTGAAACAGATGGTAAAATTGTGGAACTTCCCTTTAAAATAAAAGACTTAGAAAATGTAAAACGCTTAAAATTAGGACCAGATTATGTACTTGCTCTAAAATATGATGGTACGGTTGTTGGCTGGGGAAATAATAAATATGGTCAGCTTGCTATTGGCTATAAATCAAAGAAAATGGAAATTACAACAACATTACTGGAAGACATAAAAGATATGGCAGTTGCGAAAGATTATGCATTATTTATTACAAATAGTGGTAAATTATTAGGTGTAGGAGATAATAAAAAATCATTATTAGGAACGTCATATGAAGAATCTGTTTTGTTCCCAGTTGAAATTAGGGAACTGAAAGATATAAAGAAAGTAGTTTGTTCTAATACATTTATTATTGCACTTGATTATATGGGGTATGTATATACTTGGGGTAAATTTGATATAAAAAGTAATAGATATTCGATGGAGCCAGCTAAAATAAATGAGCTCACAGATGTTGTTGATATTGCTTGTACAATTAATAAAGGATTTGCTCTTTGTAATAATGGTGATATTTATGAATTCACTAATAATTATTTTGGATTAAGAAAGCTTGGTTATCAAAATGATGAAGATTAATTATCAAAAAAAATTAGATAAATTCTTAGAAAAATTAGATTATAAACCCTCTTTACTTCTTCATAGCTGCTGTGCACCGTGCAGTAGCTATGTACTTGAATACTTAGTGAAGTATTTTGATATTACTGTATTCTTCTGTAATCCGAATATGATTCATGAAGAAGAATTTGAAAAGAGACATCAAGAGCAGGTAAAGATTAATGAAATAATAAATAAAGATATAAAACTGGTAAAAGTATCTTATAATCCATCAGAGTTTTATGAAGCGATAAAGGGATATGAACATATACCAGAAGGTGGGGAACGATGCACGAAGTGTTTTGATCTTAGACTCAGTCATGCAGCAGAGTATGCGAAAAAAAATAATTTTGATTATTTCACAACAACACTTAGCATCAGTCCGCATAAGAATGCAATGCTTTTAAATACTCTAGGTGTTGAAATTGGTAGTAGATACGGCGTAAATTATTTAGAATCTGATTTTAAAAAGAAAAATGGTTATAAGAGATCGGTTGAATTATCTCTTGAAAATAATATCTATCGTCAGGATTATTGTGGTTGCGTTTTTTCTAAAGAAGAACGAGGCGTATAAAATAGATTTTTCAAAAAAAATAAAAATTTTTCTTGAAATCTCTTCTGAATTCTGTTAATATAATTCTGTTGATAAAGAATAATCACTCATGAGGAGGTGGAATAAATGGCAAGAGAATGTTATGTATGTGGAAAAGGTAGAATATCAGGAAACAATGTTTCTCACGCGTTAAACCGTACAAGAAGAACATGGGCTCCAAACTTAAGAAGAGTTAAAATTGTTGAAGAAGGTTCAACAAAGAGAGTTAAAGTTTGTGCTAGATGCTTAAGAGCAGGAAAAGTTGAAAGAGCTTAGTTCACAAAAACTTTATGGCATTTGTCATAAAGTTATTTTTTTTCTTAAAACTTTGTAAAAAAAATGATAAAATTTGCCAAAGTACTTGATTTGTTGTAAAATATTAGATAGTACTTAAAGGAGGAAATATGTATATTATTAATGAATTTGGTAAGATTTCAATATCAGAAGATGTAATAGCTATGATTGCTGGATCAGCGGCTATTGAAGCATATGGTATTGTAGGAATGGCTACTTCTAAAAATGGATTTACAAGTATTTTAAAGCCTAATAATTTATCAAAAGGTGTTAAAGTTACTTTAGTAGATGATGAAATTAACATCGACTTATCTGTTATTATACAGTTTGGTACAAAAATTTCTGTAGTTGCTAAAAATACAATAGATAAAGTAAAGTATAATGTTGAAACACAAACAGGTCTTAAGGTTTCTTCTATTAATTTAAATATCGAAGGTATTAAGGTGCAATCATAATAGGGGGTTCATGTGAATATAAAAACAATAGATAGTGCTCTTTTAGTTAAAATGTTTAAACAAGGAGCCTATAAATTAAATATAAATAAAAAGAATGTAGATGCATTAAATGTTTTTCCTGTTCCAGATGGAGATACAGGAACAAATATGACGCTTACCATTCAAACAGCTGTTAAAAATATTTCGGATAAAGACTTTTCTACAGTAGAAGAGGTTTCTAAACAGTTTTCAAAAGGTCTTTTAATGGGCGCTAGAGGAAACTCTGGAGTAATCCTTTCACAGATTTTTAGAGGATTTGCTGATGGATGTAAAGGAAAAGAAATGCTCAGTAATAAAGATATTGTAGAAGCATTTGTTAAAGCGAAAGAAGTATCTTATAAGGCAGTTATTAAACCAGTAGAAGGAACAATTCTTACGGTTATTCGAAAAATAAGTGAAAACTTATCAGAAATGGAAGTGGAATCACTTACATTAGATGAGCTCTTTCATAGTATTATCCTTAGAGGAAATGATATTTTAAATAAGACGCCAGAATACTTAGATGTATTAAAGCAGGCAGGTGTTGTAGATGCTGGTGGACAGGGACTTATGCTTATTTTACAAGGTTTTCATGATGCGATCCTTGGTAAAGAAGCAGTAGAAGCATTTACTGAAAATGAAGACCATGTAGAGTTTAAACAAGCAAGTCAGGCGGATATTAAATTCCAATACTGTACAGAGTTCATTGTTAAAACAGAACTTGAAAATCATACGGCTTTTAGAGCACAGATTTCTAATTTAGGAGATAGTATGGTTTTTGTAAGAGATGATGATCTAATTAAGGTACATATTCATACAAATGAGCCGAATTTAGCCTTAGAGCATGCTCTAGGTATTGGGGAGCTTCAAACAATTAAAATTGAAAATATGAAGCTTCAGCATGAGCATATTGTAAATGTAAAAGAAGAGAATATGGAGCAAAAAGAAGTTGGTTTTATCACAGTAGCTATGGGGGATGGATTTGAATCTTTATTTAAAGATTTGAATGTGGATAAGATTATAAAAGGTGGACAGACAATGAATCCATCAACAGAAGATTTTACAACAGCTATTGATGAAATTAATGCAGAGAAAATTATTATTCTTCCAAATAATTCAAATATTATTCTTGCTGCAAATCAAGCAAAGGAATTAAGTGAAAAAGAAGTATATGTAATACCTACTAAAACATTACCACAAGGAATTACTGCGATGATTGAATATGCAGAGACTTCTTCTATTGGAGAGAATGTAGAAGCAATGATGGAATGTATATCTGAAGTAAAAACAGCTTCTATTACATATTCTGTTAGAGATTCTATATTTGATGATAAGGAGATAAAAGAAGGTGATATTTTAGGTCTTTCAGAAGGAAAGATTGTATCAGTAGGACATTCTATTGAAGATATTACACTTGAGACGATAGATAAAATAATTGAAGATGCTGAGATACTAACAATATATCGTGGAGAAGAAGTGAAAGAAACAGAAATGAATGAACTCACTTCAAAATTAGAATCTAAATATCCTGATATTGATATTGAAGTATATAATGGAAAGCAGCCACTTTATTATTATATCATATCTGTTGAATAAAATATAAAGCCTAGTTTATCTAGGTTTTCTTTCTTTTTTGATGTATAATAGTGTAGAGGTGGATATGTTATTAACAGAGATAAAAGGTGTTGGAAAAAAGAAGTATAGTTTACTCAATAAACTTGGTTTATATACTGTAGATGACTGCATTGATTTTTTCCCAAGAAGATATATCGATAGAAGAATGATATCGTCTCTTTCAGAGATAAGAGTAGATGAAAATTATACGGTAAGAGTAAAAGTAATTGATAAAAAAGTATCAGGTCGTTATGGAAAAGAAGTATTAAAAATAGTGACAACAGATGGGGAGTATTTTTTAAATATTATTTTTTTTAATGCAAGGTATATTACTTCTAGTATAAAGATTGGTGAGGAGTATTTATTTTATGGAAAGGTGACTTATAGTAGAAATGAATACTTTATATACCATCCTGATTTTACATTAAGTGAAAATCCTTCTGAACTCTTCAAAGCAGTGCAGCCTATTTATAGGCTTACAGAAGGCATTTATAATAAGGATATGCTAAAGATAATGAAGCAGGTATTAGAAATTTCCTATATAGAAGAAAATTTACCAGAAACGGTTTTAAATGAATATAAACTAATGCCTAGAGAGCAGAGTATAAAGAATTTACATTTTCCAAATGATAAATCGGAGTATAAAAAAGCAAAGTATCGAATGATTTTTGAAGAGTTCTTCTTTTTACAATTAGGTCTATTACTTCTTAAAACAAGAGTAAAGGCAGAACGAACAAATATCTATACGTACAATAAAGAAAAGAAGGATCTAATCGATAAGAAAATAGAGAGTCTGCCTTTTACAATGACAAATGCTCAAAAGAAAGTAATAGGAGAAGTGTTTTCAGATATGCTCTCTGATACGATTATGAACCGTTTGATTCAAGGGGATGTAGGAAGTGGTAAAACGCTTATTGCAATGCTTTCGTGTTATATGACAGCGCTTAATAAGATGCAAGCAGCTCTTATGGTTCCGACATCTATTCTTGCAGAGCAGCATTATGATTCCTTTGAAGAGTTTTTTAAAGATGTGGATGTTAGTATTGCTTTAATGACTGCAAATACAAAGAATGAAAATCTTCTTGAAAATATAAAAAATGGAACAATTGATATTGTGATTGGAACACATGCAATTATAAGAGATGATGTAGTATTTAATAATCTTGGTTTAGTCATAACTGATGAGCAGCACCGATTTGGCGTAAATCAAAGACTTTCTCTTATAAATAAAGGATGTCACCCAGATGTTTTAGTTATGACCGCAACGCCGATTCCTAGAACGCTCTCTATGATTCTTTACGGTGATATTGATGTGAGTATTATTGATGAACTGCCAAAGGGAAGAAAAGCGGTTAAGACGAAATTTGTTCCAAGTAGTAAAATTGAGGATATGTATGCTTATATAAGAGCAGAAGTAAAAAAAGGCCGTCAGGTATATATTGTTTATCCACTGGTTGAAGATTCTGAAACACTCGATTTAAAATCAGCAAGTAAAATGTATGAAGAGCTTTCAAAAGAGGAATTCTCAGACTTTAAAACAGGTCTTTTACATGGTAAAATGAAACCAGCAGAAAAAGAAGCGATTATGAGAGAGTTTGAAAAAAATAATATCCATATCTTATTTTCAACCACTGTAATAGAAGTAGGTATCAATGTTCCGAATGCATCGATTATGATTATAGAGCATTCAGAGCGATTTGGTCTGGCGCAGTTACATCAATTAAGAGGTAGAGTGGGTAGAGGAAAGTATCAATCTTATTGCTTTTTAACTTCTGAAAACCTAAGTAAAATAGCAGTAGAGAGAATAAAGGTTATGACAGAGACAAATGATGGATTTATCATAGCAGATAAAGATCTAGAAATAAGAGGTCCAGGGGATTATTTTGGACTAAAGCAGCATGGTCTTCCAGAATTTAAGCTCGCTGATGTTATAAAACATAAGGATATTTTAAATAAGGCGCAGAGATGTGCAAATGATTTTTTTCATTCAGAAGAAATGAAATCATTCACTAGTAAGATAGAGGAGTATGTAAATAATATTACATTATAGATATGAGAATAATAAGTGGAAAGGCAAGAGGAAGAAGGTTAAAAACCCTTCCAGGAAATAATACAAGACCCACAACAGATAGGGTAAAAGAGACCATATTTAATTTAATTCAAAGTTATGTTATGGATAGTAGCGTACTTGATTTATTTTCAGGTTCTGGTAGTCTTGGACTAGAAGCGCTATCAAGAGGAGCAAGTTCTGCTACTTTAGTAGAAGGAAATCGAAAGGCTCAAAAGATTATTGAAGAGAATATAAATATTGTAAATATGGAGAATGCTAATTTAATAAAAAAAGATGTGTATTCCTATATTCCAAATGAGGCATTTGATATTATATTTATGGATCCGCCATATGATAAACAGCATGTATCAAAGACGCTTCACCATATTATAGAGTATAATATGTTAAAAGAAGATGGAATACTGATTATAGAGCATTCAAAAACGGAAAAAATGATAGAAGATTTACCATTTGAATTGATAAAATCAAGAGAATATGGTATAACAAGTATTAGCATACTGAAAAACAGTAAATAATATTTATTTTAAGTAATATTTATGATATAATTTATTAATAAAGAGAAATATATTGATTTTGATAAATGTAAGGAGGGGATATATGCAGGTTTTAGAATATTTAGATGAATTAAAAAAAATAATGAAAGAGTCATCAAAACTTCCTATTTCAAGGAAAATAATTGTTGACCGTGAGGAATGTGAAGAGATTATTGAAAAGATAGAAGATGCAATGCCTGATGAAATTAAAATGGCAAAAATAGTAGATGAAGGTAGGGATCAAATTATATCGGATTCAAAAAGAGAAGCAGATATAATGGTAAATAATGCAAAAGCAGAAGCAGACAAGATTTTACAATATGCGAATGAAGAAGCAGACAAGATTTTAAAAATGGCTAGAGCAGAAGCAGAGAACCTTATATCAAAGCATAAAATAACGCAGCTATCAGAAGAACGTGGTAGAGAACTTGTAGAAAATGCGAATAAATCTGCAGAAAATATAAAAGAAGCTGCGTATTCTTATGCAGATGATATTTTAAAAACTTTAAATAATAATTTAGTGGATCATTTAAATACGATTCAAGATAATAGAAATGAATTAAAGAGTTATCAATTAGATAAATAAAATAGTACCCTAAAGGGTATTATTTTTATGGATGTATTTGGCAGAATATGGTATAATAGGATAGAGGTGGAAATATGAAACGACCTGTTATATTAATTGCACTGATATCTTTTTTGATATCCTTTATTTTCTTAAAGATGGATTGTATCTATATTAAATATCTAGCAATAGCATTTATTATCCTTATGGGCTATTTATGGACTCAAAAGAGGTATCGATTCGTTTATATTATAATGATTTTTCTTATACTTTGTTCTTTGAGTTTTAATATATATCAGTATATGAAATATGAGTATATAGGTAGTATAGAAGGTGATTTATATTCCTATCATAATGATTATATTATAAAAAGTAACAATGCTAAAATCCTCATTAAAAATGATATAAATAAAAAGCTGGATAGAGGAATATATCAGATGAACTATGAAAAAAATGAATTTTATAATAAAAATCCTAATACCTTTCATTATGAGGATTATTTAAAGTCGTTTAAAATTAATGATGTAGTGTATTTATCTGAAATAGAGTATACACTCATAGAAAAGAAGTTTACACTTAATTCTTATAAATGGAAAGAAAAAATCATTAATCGATTTGAAAATTCAAGATATACGCAATATGTTAGAGCGCTTATTTTAAATGATAAAAGTGGAGTAGATAAAGAACTGTTAAATATTCTTAGAGAAAATGGAACATCTCATATTCTTTCTATATCGGGGCTTCATATTGGACTATTGTTTTTTATTATTTATCTTTTATTATTTTTTTTACCGTATAAATACCGATATATTTTATCTGTTCTTATATTAATGGGGTATCTTTATATTATAAGTATGCCCATATCAGCAGTAAGAGCATTTTCTATGCTCACTTTAATATATATAGCAGAAATTAATAATAGAAGATATGATATATTAGAAACCCTTGGAATAATAGGCTATGTATTAATTCTTTTTAATCCGTTTATTGTACTCAATATTTCATTTCATTATTCTTTTGTTGCCGTTATTAGTATAGAAATGGTCTATAATGCGTTCTTTAAAAATGTAAATAATAAATTATTTACCCTTGTTTTTTTCCCGCTTTCGATACAAATTGGGATGCTACCACTTACAATTTATTATAACCATATGATTCATATTTTGAGTTTTTTTATTAATATAATATCTGTATTTTTAATTACAATCATTCTTTATTTATCCGTATTTACAGTAATTATTCCATTTGATTTTATGATTCAGTTTATTGATTTTCTTTTTTATATACTCTTTCAATCTAATCTCTATATCAATAGCCTAGAACTTTTTAAAATAAAAATTCCTGCTCCTTCTCTTATAATAGTCTTTCTCTTTTATATACTTATGATATTATTTTATGAAAAGAAATATAGGAAGAAACTGATATATATCCTTGTAATCCTATTTTTTATCTATGGTATATACTTTTTTACTGTGACAGAGGTCTATTTTTTAGATATCGGTCAAGGTGATAGCATTCTTATTAAAAGGGGCTTTACTTCCATGCTAATAGATGGCGGAAAGAAAGATCGGAATTTAGAAGATATTCTTCTCAGTCAAGGTATTAGAAATCTTGATTATTTGATTGTTTCCCATAGCGATTTTGATCATATCGGTGGGATTATGGATATTCCTGACTTAACGAGAAAGTCCGTTGTTTTTTATAAAAAGCCAAATGAAAAAGATGAAAAATTTAGTAATATTAAATATAAAAAGAAATATAATGTAGATCATTTAGATACATTAGATTTAGGATTTATGACACTTGATTTTATAAAGTATAAATCCTTAGAGGATTTAAATAATTCATCGGTTGTGAATTATATTACTATCTATGGACTGAAACTACTATTTACTGGTGATATTGAAAAAGAGGTAGAAGAAAAAATATATTATAAACTTTCTAAAGTAGATATTTTAAAAGTACCTCATCATGGTTCAAAAACATCTTCTACAGAAGAATTTATTGATAAGTTATCGCCTGAAATTGCTATTATATGTGTAGGAAAGAATAATTATGGTCATCCAAATAAAGAGGTTCTTAAAAGGTATCATGATAGAGAAATAAAAATTTATAAAACCATAGATGGATGCGTTAAATTATATATATTTCCAAATAAAATGTATTTTTTTAATCAATAAGATATAGAATATAAATTTTGTTTAGTGTATAATGTTTTTAAGGGGGAAAATATTATGAAAATTTTAGTGGCATATTCATCAAAAACTGGCAATACAAAAAAAGTTTGTACTGGCGTTTATGATGCGTTAAAAGATGAGTTTGATATTGATATAAAAACAGTAAAGGAAGTGAAATCATATGATGAGTATGATGTAATTGTTCCTGGATTTTGGGTAGATAAAGGTACAGCTAATCGTGAGGCTAGAAAATTTATTGAAAAAATAAGAAATAAAAAAGTAGTACTGGTAGGAACACTTGGGGCAGATCCTGATAGTTATCATGGGGATAAAAGTAAAGCGAATGTAAGTGAATTAGTAGATGCTTCAAATGATTATAAAGGGGTGTTCTTATCAAGAGGGAAGGTAAATGAAAAACTGATTCATGCGATTAAATTTTTACCATTATCTTCTGATATTAGGCAGCAAATGTATGATTCAAGTATTAGTTCAAGAGAGCCTAATGAACAGGATTTAAAAAATGCTGCTGATTTTGTTAGAAATGCACTTAAATAAATGAAATGGATATGCAAAGGTATATCCATTTTTAATAGAAAAAGATGGGGGAGCATATGTTAGATGATAAAGAATTTGACCTTTGGGCAGATACTTATGATCAAAGTGTTAGTATAAGTGATGAAGAAAATACCTATCCTTTTGCAGGATATAAAAAATTATTAGCTAGAATTTATCAAGTAATACGCCAAGAAAAAGGAAAGAAGGTACTTGATATTGGTTTTGGAACAGCCACTCTTTGCAATAAACTATATCAAGATGCCTATGATATTTGGGGACAGGATTTTTCAAAGAAAATGCTTGATACAGCTAGTAAAAAAATGCCAAAAGCCCATCTTTTTCAGGGCGATTTCACTCAAGGATTACATGAAGAAATCAGTAAGAATACCTATGATTTTATTCTTGCTACATATTCTTTGCATCATTTACCAGATGAAAAGAAAATTTCTCTTATTCGATATTTAGAAACATTGTTAAATCCTAATGGGCTAATTATTATTGGTGATATTGCATTTCAAACTCAGAAGGAATTAGAGTCTTGTAAAAAAAAGGCAGCAGATACTTGGGATGAAGAAGAATTTTACTTTCTTTATGAAAGGATGAAGAAAGATATAATGGGTTTAAGTTTTGACAAAGTGTCAGATTGTGCTGGTATTTTACAGTTAAGGAAATAAATATTATGAAAAAATAAACAATTTGTTCATTTATTGATATTTTATACATAATTTATTTCATGTTATTTATATTAAATTAATGATATAATAGATAAAAAGATAGTTTTATATATCATGTTTATATAGCTTCATCATACAAGGAGAAAGAATGAATAAAATAATGAAAATTACAATAGGTGCAGCATTAGGTGTTGGTGCTATAGCTGGAAGTGGACTTTTATACTATTTAAGTAAAATGATGCCAGCAAAAGAAGAAAGGGTATCCTTTAGGAAGAGAGAAATCATTGAAACTATTGGTAATCAGTTAGATGGTATGGATGCTGGGAAGATAAGATTGAAATCTCATTTAATAGAGCAAAAAAGCATAAAAGAGATAATAAATGCCATTAAAAATAAAGAGCTTACTTATGAAGAGCTTGTAGCTTATTATCTACTGAATATTAAAATGATTGATCAGAGTGAAATGGGATATAATGCGGTTAGTGAAGTGAATCCTAAGGCAATAGAAGAAGCTAGAAAATATGATCAAACGAAAGAAGATTTTCCTTTAAAAGGAATACCAATATTAGTAAAGGAAAATATTAATACAAATAATATGCCAACAAGTTCTGGAACCTATGCACTAAAGGATTTTATTCCTCAAAGTGATGCAGAGATGATTAAAGAGTTAAAGGAAAATGGCGTGATTATTTTAGGAAAGACGAATTTATCGGAACTTTCTAATTTTATGAGCTTTAAGAATCCTAGTGGGTATTCCGCTAAAAAAGGTCAAACACATAATCCATTTCATCCACTTAAAATATCCCCTTTAGGTTCTAGTGCAGGAAGTGCAGTGGCAATGGCAACAGATCTTTCTACTGCATCTATTGGAACAGAAACATCGGGCTCTATTATCGCTCCTAGTGCTATTAATTCAGTTGTTGGCTATAAGCCAACTAGAGATAGTATAAGCGCTGAGGGGGTTATTCCAATTACAAAATCGCTTGATACGGTTGGTGTAATAACAAAAACAGTGAAAGATGCATTTAACATTTATAATGCTTCTACAAGAAAAAAACTAGATATATTATTTGATAAAGAGTATATAAAAAGAAAGCGAATCGGCATCTGGAAAGGTGATAAGCAGTTTAGACTAAAAATAGAAGAACAACTAGTAAGAAGGGAAGCTATAGTCGTTTATTTAGAAAAAATAGATACATCAAAAATAGATGCTTTATTTATTTTAAAAAATGATTTTGAAAGAGATTTAAATGCTTATTTAAAAGAATATAATGCGCCAATTCAGTCATTAGAAGAATTAATTGAATATAATAAAAAAGACCCTAAAGTAAGAATGCGATATGGACAAAGTCTGTTAGAAGACTCATTAGGATTTAAATATGATGATGAAAAAGTAAAAGGAATGGTTACTTTAGCTCAGAATATATTAGATAAAGTGATGGATGAAAATAATTTAGATGCTATTGTATATAAAGATAATGAGGGTGTTTTACTTACAGCAGTCGCTGGAGCGCCAGAAATAACCATTCCATTTGGAGTAGATAAAAAGCCAATTGGTGCTACTTTTAGTGCGAAAAGAGAGGAGGATGTTAATTTACTTAAGATTGCTTATAGTTTTGAGCAGAATACAAAAATGAGAGTATTACCAAAGAAATAATGGAGGGACTATGATATTTGGGGAAATTTATATATAAAAGGAAAGGATTTATATCATCCAGAAGATATTTCACCATTTATATATGCGCATAATGTTGTTTGTGCATTAGAAGCTGAAAATGGAGAAATTTTTACAGGGATATGTATGGAATCTGCTAGCGGTGTTTTAAATTTATGTGCAGAGAGAACAGCAGCCCTTAAAGGTATTTAAATAACGGTCAAAGGATAATGTTTTTTGTAATAAAGTACCTACAGCTGGAGAGTTTAGTACTCAGAATCATTACAATTGCTAGTGCTCATAAAAAAATTCTCTGATTTAATGAGGGCGAGTTGCAACATATAGTGGATAGAAAGTGAAGAAAATATGAAAATAGAAAATAATATTGATATAACAATAGAGAGTAAAGCTCTATTAATTGGTTTTTTTATAAATCTTTTTATGGGAATAGCTGGGTGGTATATGTTTTTAAAAACGGATATAGATGCTTTGTTTTTAGATGGTAATTTCAGTTTAATATCAGCACTTGGTTGCTTAGCAGCAATAATAATAAGTAAGTATTCGGATAAAAAAACGAAAAAATTTCCGTATGGGATGTATTTTTTAGAGCCTTTATATGCTACTTTAAAAGGTCTTTTATCATTAACATTAATTGTAATTGCAGGTTTTTCTGCGGTAGAAAAGTTATATAATTTCTTATTTTTGGATAAAGGTAAAATTCTTGAAATGGGTAAGATATTATATTACTCACTTTTTATGACATTTTTGTGTTTCTTACTCAGTTTTGTTTTTGGGAAATACAATAAACGAATAGGTGGAAGAAGTACAATGCTAGGAGTAGAGTCTAAAGCATCATTTGTCGATGGTGTTATTTCTTTAGGTTTAGGTGTTGCTATATTGTTGATTACACTTTTGCCAAAAGAGGGAAATACACTTTTTGTATATTATATAGGCGATGCACTAATAACAATATTTCTAATAATCTTTACAATTAGAACACCGATTGATGCTTTTAAAGAGAGTTTTACAGAAGTGATGTATGGAACTATCAAAAAAGGTGAAATTAAAAAATATATTGAAAATGTTATAAAAATGAAAAATGATGATTTTAAAAATTTATATATCAATAATGTATATATTCATAAAGTAGGTAAAAAGTTAGATGTTTTAATAAGTTTGTCTGTGAATGATGATAATAATACTACTATTAAGGAAATTTTGAATTTCAAAGATAGTCTTTATTCCAGTTTGCAAGATAAATATAAGAACATAGAGATAAGTATAGGTTTAGAATAATAAGAGGTAGAAGATATGTTTAATATAGGAACAAAAAAACAAGAAGTAACAGAGGAGATTGTAGAATATTATAAAAAAAATCCTGATGAATTAGATCTACTAATTGATAAAGAAGATTTTAATATAAAATTTTTGAGCTATTTCTTTATTTTTGGTTTAATAGTAACAGTGGGTAGTAGGGTTTTATCCTTTATGTTTGGTGATGTTTGGGGAGAATTTGTAAATCATGTGGTACTGGATGTTATATCAGAAGTTGGTATAGCAATATTTGGTGGAGCAATAACTGCTTATTTGCTTGAGTATTTACAAAAAAAGCAATATGAAGAAAATATTGCTTTTAGAAGTGAAATAAAAAGAAGATTAGATAAAAATGAATAATAAAAAAATATTCAGTGAAGTATGGGACTTATATGATAAAGATAGAAAGAAATTAGAACAAACAATGTATAAAGGAGAGGATGTTCCAAAAGGTTCTTACCGCCTTGCTGTAAAGCTCCTTGTTTTTAATAGTGAAAAAAAGATGCTCATACAAAAGCGCTCAAGCGAAAAAAAAGAGTATCCAGCGATGTGGGATATCAGTGTTCGTGGTAGCGTGATATCTGGTGAAACGAGTGAAGAAGGAATCAAAAGAGAAACAAAAGAAGAATTAGGTATTGATATAGAAAGTGAAGGCATTCGACCCACTTTAACCATACATGATAGAAAGTGGTTTGATGATATTTATATTCTAAAAAAAGATCTTGATATTCATTCTTTAACCTTACAAAAAGAAGAAGTGATGGATGTAAAGTGGGCTAGTGAAAGAGAAGTATTACAGATGATAGAAAATAATCAGTTTATACCTTATAACACAAATTTAATGGGTCTACTTTTTGATAAAGGAGGTTATAATGGAAAGGCAAGAAGAACTATTTAATGAATTTAAAAAGAAGTCTCATATTTTAAATGATTTACAAGAGTATGTAAAAACAATGCTTGAGCTTAGACATTTAAATGGAAATCCACCGGAACTAGAGATGTTAATGTTAACAGAAGAAGTAGGGGAACTCGCTAAGGCAATTAGAAAGGATTATTCTAGTTTAAAAACAGATAAAAAAAAGGCGCATCATTATGAAAAAGCAAGTAGTGAAATTGCTGATATATTAATTGTTCTTTTGGGACTGTGTCATTCTCTTGATATTAATTTAGAAGAGGCTTTTTTAGAAAAAGAATATGAGAATATCAAAAGAAAGTGGACAAAGTAGTATGAAATATGATATTAAATTTTATCATTGGGGATATATTTGTCCTATATCAGGTGAAATGATTGAACTATTAAAGAAATATCAACATAAGTTTGATATTACTATAGTGGATATTACAAATAATGAAGAAGTAGCCAAAAATAAGGGGATGTACTATCCTTTTTTAACAATTGTAAATCATAAATATAGGTTCTATAGTCCGTTATCAGAAGCATTTTTTAAAACGTTATTAAAAGGTGATATTCCAGTAGAAAAGCCTTATCATTTAAAGCTTTCAAACATAGAAAAAAGTGTTACAATATCACCTATTACTAGTGATAATTATTTTCTAGCTTCAAAGTGTACTTTTAGAACATGCTGCAAAAAAGCGGATTGTAAAATTAAAATGTATCAAGAGTTCGGTCTTGATGTATTTGGATTTATAAATCATGAGGAAGATAGATTATTAGGAGGAGCTGAGTTTTATCCATCACTATTTGTTCCATATGATATACCAAAAGGGCAAGATATTGCGTTTATTACCTGCGTATATCTGTCAGATGAAATATATGATTATAAATCATCGCCGCTAAAGGCTTTGGAAAATTATTTATCAAAAAAATATAAAAAAGTTATTGTGATATCAAATGAAACTGGATTGTTTCCAAATGGTGATTTAGATTTTTTTAAGCAACATGGATACATTGACGAGCAAATAGTATTTGAAGATGAGTATTGTAAATTACATTTATTGTCTAAAATATTATAGCGAAAGTTTACTTCTACGCTCATATAAAATATGATATCAGCGTGGAGGCATTTAAGCATTTCATTTATATGAAGTGCTTTTAGTTTATCTAAAAATAGTATCATTTTAATTAGCAAAAATAACAAAAAAGTGAAGAAGGTAAAAACGCTCTTCACAACATACCGATTTACTTGTAAAAAAATAAGCAATTGAGGATGTATGGTAGAGATATTTTATGAAGAAATGATGAGTTAGAGAAAAAATTTTTCACCAAATAAAGATAGGATTAATGGATGATACAGCACATTATCAATTAGACCCCTTTCATTTGAATAGAGAAATTTTTAGAAATGTAAAAGATAAAAAGCAAAAGGATACGATTTTAGGCTGTTTTCAGAAAAGAAGATTGAGGATATGTCATTGATGCTAGAAATATTGTAAAATCATTAAATTTATTTGAATGTGAAAAAGTTAAATATTTGCCAATAATTACTTGACAGTAACACCTCTTTCTATCTATTTTATTTATCATTATATGTTATAATAATATAAAGATAGGATGTAAGGAGATGTAATTTTTATAAGAAAAGCTTTTATTTATTTTAATATAAGAAAAGTTAATATTTAAAATACATTGAGATTTTAATAAAAAAAGTATTGACATATAGGGAGGATGTTTGGAAAATAAGTTTTTTACATATTATCAATTCTATAATACAATGTTACTTATTATTTTAACAATAGTTTCTCTTTTAGGATTAATCTATTTATATAATAAAAAGGAAGCATTTAATAAAATATATCCAAGTATTATTTTACTATTATTATTTTTTATATCATTTTTTCGATTTCTTGAAAATACAATGCCTTATGAAAATATTTCTTATCAATTGATAAATATAAGTTATATATTGTTTATAATGTATATTATTACTTTTTATTTTTATATTTTAAATCAGTATGTTCCTTTTAAATATTTTATATATTGTTTTATTATTAGTAGTATTGCTCTAATGGTAATTACCGGTATGAATAAAGAATTTATCATTATCTATTATCATTTTAATACAATAAAATTTTCCATAATGTATAAGTCTATAATGGTATTATTAACTGTAATATCTTATTTTATCATTGTATTTATATATAGCAGTTCAAAGAAGATATTAGATTATTATTCTAATTTGTTTTTATCTATTATTATTTTATTGATTTATAGCATTCCAATCACTATTTATTCATATAGTATTCTAAAAAAAATTTATTATACAGGAATCTATGAATTATACTTTCATATCTTCTTTTCTGTTGTTTTATTTGTTGTTCTTCACTATATGACACCAATAGGTATTAGTTTTTTAACCATTGATAAATTAGGAAGTATTATTCCTTGCTTTATATTTGTATTAGACGAAGAAAATAATATTATTTATAAAAATAATAATCGTTTTAAGGATATAGCTAAAATTTCTGATATTTCTGATTTATTTGATAAAAAACTGGAATATTTAAAGGATAAATATGGAGAGGAGTATATTAAACATGGAGAGACATATTTTAAATATACTAATAGAGAAATAAAACATAATGATGAGGTAGTAGGATTTATAATAACAATTTCTGATATAAATAATATTATAGGAAATTTAACCTATCTTGAAGATAAGATTAATAAAACGAAGAATATAACAAAGCAATTAGAAGAACGTTCTAAAGTAGTGTATGATATAGAAAAAGAAAAAGAAATCAATAACTTATTGGATAAAATAGTGTTTAATAAAAAAAAGGAGATTAATAATTTAATGGACATGCTTCAAAATTTAAAAATAAATATAGAGAAGGATGAATTTGAAGATTTATTAAATGATACATTAAAGTATAATGAAGATTTATTAAATAATATAAGGTATATAATCAATGAGTTTAAATAAAGGAGTGCTTATGATAGATGTTATTATTGCTGATGATGAAATTTTACTTAGAGAATCTTTAGGTTTTATTTTAAATAATGATGATACTATTCATGTAGTAGGTCTTGCAAAAGATGGGGATGAAGTGCTGGAATTATCAAAAAAATTAAAACCTGATGTCATTTTGATGGATATAAAAATGCCACATAATGATGGAATAAATTCAGCTAAAATTATAAAAAATTTATTTCCGAATATTAAAATAATTATGCTTACTACATTTGAAAGTGTGGATAATATTACAGAATCTTTTGTCATAGGAGCAGATGGATATATTTTAAAAAATGTAAATCATGAAGATATTATACTTGCAATAAAATGTGTTTATAGAAATCTTACAGTTATTCATGAAAGTGTAAAAAAAATAATGATTGATCGATTTAAAATATCAATAGATTTCAAATCAAACTATAAAGAGATTTTAAATGATAGGGAGATAAGGATAATAAAAAATATTGCAAAAGGTAAATCAAATAAAGAAATAGCAAGTATTTTAAATTATTCGGAAGGAACAATAAAAAATAATGTAAGTAAAATTTTAGAAAAATTAGAATTAGATGATAGAATACAAATAGCAATATTTGCTATTGAAAATGATATTGTATAAGGAGATGATATGAGTGAATATTCATGGGTATTTACTATAACATTTTGGAATTATGTTGCATTGATTATAAATATAATATCATATATTTTTCTTTCAAAGAGAGCAAAACATAGCGATTTGTTAAAATCTTTTTTTAAAGTTCAGTTATTTATGATGATATGGATTGTTGGGAAAATTCTAAAAACAGTAGCACCAACTATTGAATTAAAATGGATTATTGTAAGATTGTATTATATCGGAATTTATTTTTCTTCTATTAGCTTTTTAGAATTTTCATATCTATATTATACAAAAAAGAATTTGACTGTTAAATTTAAACTATTATTATATAGTATTGGTATAGTGGAATACCTTATTGTTATAACAAATAGGCATCATTATATGTTCTATACTTATTTTGATTTGGAAGGGGATGCTTTTGGTATATTATTTTATATCTCTGCTATTATAAATTATCTGATTATACTCCTTGGAATTGTTTTTTGTTATAAAAAAATAAAAAGAGATGAAGTGAAGCTAAAAAAAATAATCATTATATCAATTGTACTTCCTTTTGTATTAAATATGATGTATGTTTCTACTTTTTTAGAATATATTTTTGATATATTGCATTTCCAAATATTTGATATTACACCTGTTGTATATAGTTGGGTGTTATTAGTTTTTTTATATGCAACAATAAAATATGAGTTTTTTGATTTATCACATATCATAAAAAATGATATAATTATGAAATTAAATACAGCATTTATTGTTGTTGACAGTAAATATAATATTTTATATTCAAATGATAAATATCAAGAAATCTTTAGTAATTTTGATATTTTAGATATTAAAAATAAGAAGGGGATAATAGAATATCATAATAAATTTTATGAAGTTATATCAAATAGTGCATATGATTTTAAAGATGAAAAGAAAATTATTTTATTAAATGATATTACTACTTTAGAAAAGTCAAAATTACAACTTGTTGAAAGGAGCAATGAATTAAGAAAGATAAATGAAAAACTAAAATTTAGAATAGAATATCTTATAAAAACATCAAAGATAAATGCTAAATCTTATGTGCTTAGAGATATACATGATATTATAGGACATTCATTAGTTGTTATTATGAAATTATTAGAAGTAGTCAGAATATATTATAAAACAGATAAACAAAAAGCTATTAAAACGCTTAATATAGCCTATAAATGTATTCATGATTCCTATAATAATATATATAATATTAATAAAGCATATGGAAAAACATATAATTCATCTTTTCTTAAAAAAGAAATACATAATATAGTAGAGATAACGAAAATTTCAGAACTGGATGTTACATTTTATTCTGCGGGATATTTAGATTATATAGAAGAAAGTGTTATAAATGCTATAAAAAAAATAATTACTGAAGCAATTACCAATACATTAAAGCATTCAGATGCAGATAGAATTTTATTGAATATGATATTTAATAAAAAATATATAAAAATAAGTATTATGGATAATGGAAAGGGCTGTGAAAATATAAAAAAAGGAAATGGTCTAAAAGGTATTGAAGAGAGGCTTTCTGAATTACATGCTACAGTAGAGTTTTATTCTAATAAAGATGAAGGTTTTTCAATACAAATGTTAATTCCATTTAATGACTAATGGATAATTTTTTATAATTATTGGATACTAGTTAGAACTCTGTTTCTTGTTAAGCAGAGTTTTTATTTATATAATAGTATTAAGAAAAAGTAATAATAAAAACGGATGAAAAAGTTAAATTTTTGTAACTGCATGTATAGGTTAGGAGGGAAAAATGAAAAAAATTATTGTAATAACAGTGCTTGTTTTAATGATGATTGGTTTAGTATATGCAGATGCTGAGCCGAGTTCATGGGCTTTAGAAGAAGTGGAAGAAGCAAGAGAAAAAGAGCTTATTATACCCGAAACGGATAATAATTTTAGAAATAATATTTCAAGAGAGGTTTTTTGTAAACTTATTGTGAATATGGTGGAAACCACATTAGGTAGAGAAATTTCATTAACAATTAGTAATCCATTTTTAGATGTAAATGATACAGATGTTACAAAGGCATACCAATTAGGTATAGTAAATGGAACATCTGCAACTACATTTGCACCAAATAATAATATCACTCGTCAAGAGATTGCAGCAATGATGATGAGAGCAGCAAGGAAACTTGATGATTTGAGAAATACAACATATACTCAAAATATTGATATTAATGGTATTATTTTTTCTGATCAATCTCAAATAGCGAGCTGGGCTTTAAATGATGTAAAAGAGCTTAGCAAATTAGGCTTAATGAAGGGTGTTGGTGATAATCTTATTAATCCACTTGGAAATACAACAATTGAGCAGAGTATTTTACTTTCGTTAAGGCTGAATAAAAAAGTTTCATCTGGTTCTCCTGAGAATCCAAATCCAGATTCTAATTTAGCAGCTATTGAAAATAAAATATTTAATGTTAATGAAAATGAAATGCTGACAATAGCTATCGATGAATTAGTTACAGGTTCAAATAGTTTAACACAGATAACTTCTGTAACAGGTCTGAATGGACATAGCATTTCAGCAGATAAAAGAAATATTGAATATACTGCAGGAGAAGTAACAGAAGATACGTCATATGATGTAGTGGCTGTAATAGGAGAAAATGATAATTCTGTAACTGTTAATTTTAAAGTTATTGTGAAAGATTTAGAAGGAACATCAGCTTTTACAGCAAAAGAAAATGTAGAATTTACAACGAATGAAAATAAAGTGTTAAATATTTCTATTAATGATTTAGTGAATGGTGCAGGAAACTTTGCAGAAATCGTTAGTGTAGAAGGAGCAGAAGATATTGTTATCAATCCGAATAAAAAATCTTTTCAGTATACAGTAGGTCATGTTTCAGATGATATAGAAAAAAATTTAAGTGTAACAATAAGTGAGAATGGTGTTTCTGTTGTAGCATCTCTTAAAGTAAATATAAAAGATATTACTTTAGGATTTATTAAAAATTCAGAAATTAGAGTGCCTGAAAGTAGTGTGAAAAAAATTTATATAGAAGATGTATTTATAGAGCCAAATGATGATGCTACTATTATCGCTGTTGAATCTTCTACTATTCCAGAAGAACGAATAGAAATTTCACCTGATAAGAAATTTTTTACTTATAAAGCAAGGCAAGTTCTTTTTACTGGTCCTCCGTATATGGTAACATTAAAAGTTCGTAATAAGGGAAGAAATTATATGAATAAATTCGGTATCATAGTAGAGAATGATCCAAATAATAGACTGCCTCAAAAAAAATATTCAGGAGAATATTATATAGTAACAATGACAGCGGATGAATCAAGAAAAAGCATACCTCTTACAGCTATTGTTTCAGATGCGAATCATGATCCTATTAAAGGAGTTAAAGTATATAGAACTGGTCGTGCAGAACCATCAGGAATTCATTGCGAGTTTAAACCGATAGCTGGAAGATTATCTGAAAAATTAGTTATTAAATATAATACACCACAACCTTCTGGGAGTCAGGATAGTGTTCAAACATTTAAATTAAGACTCTCAGATGGAAAGGATAATGTTACAGTTAAAATAAAAGTTATTAAACAATGGTAGAAAAAATAGTTCTTTGTCAAATAGTGTTTTGAAAGAATAAAAAGTAACAACTACTGAGAAGATTTATATTAATTCTTCTCAGTATTTTTTATTGGTTGAATTAGTTTTCTTGTATGAGTATTCTATTTCTAAAATGAAAGAAATTCAAAGAATGATGATGGCAACGCTAAGTAATAAACATGAAATAAGCCGTTAAATGATATGATACTGATGCTATTGTAATAATAGATGGTAAATTTGAATGTAAAAAAAGTTAAAATAGTTGCTAATCATAACATTTATATGAAGTGCTTTTAGTTTATCTAAAAATAATGTTATAATGGTGGTGGAGGATGATTATTGATGGATAAAGTGAAAGTAAATGATTTATGGGATGCTTTTATTGAAATACATAATGAATTTAAATGTACTTTAATACCTGAATCATATTATTTTTGTGATAATAAAAGGGATGCAGATAATCTAGCAGAGCTTGTAAAAAATAAGGTGAAAACGGCTACGAGCTCTTTATATGTATTCTATGAATTAGATAATGAAGACTTACCGAAAGTAGATGAACTGAGTATTATAACAGACTTTGAGGGAAATGCAGTAGCAATTATACAAAATAAAAGAGTGGATATTCTTAGATTTTCTGAGGTGACTGAAAAGCTAGCAAGTAAAGAAGGCGAGGGAGATAGAAGCCTTAGTTACTGGCGTAGAGTCCATAAAGAATTTTTTATAAAATATCTTCAGAAATATGATTTGGAATTTGATGAAAATATAAAAATAGTATATGAAGAATTTGATATTTTATTTACTATAGATGATTATAAAAGGAAAAAGAGTTATAAATTGGATTATAAAAAGCTGTTATTATCTATAATCGTATGTAGCATTCTATTATTATTTTCATGCCATCATACTCAAAATAATAGAATATTTACGACTTCTTTTGAAGATATAAAAGAGTTTGATACATTTTATATTACGCCTCAAAATCATCTGAATACAAGTTTTCATGAGCTTACAGAGGTTAATGTTCATAGTGGTAGATATGCACATAGAGGATGGATTACTGGCTCAAATTCTGGCTCAACAGCGATAGTGAATAATAATCACAGAGCTTATCCGACGGTTCAGCTAAAAAATTTATCAGAAGGTTCCTTTAAAACGCCTTGCTACATTTCATTATGGGTGTGGCTTGATATGGAGCTTCATAAAAATGAAGCAGGCGAAGATGATTGGTTTAGCTTTGCAACCTTTACCGATGATGAAAGTGATGATTGGAAGAGGACCATATTAGTGAATTTAAATGCAGACGGCATTGTTCATCTTCAGCATACAACAGCTCAAGGAGAAAATGCTACTATTTTTCAAACATCGGATATTGTTTTTCCTCAAAAAAAGTGGGTTGAACTGAAAATATATTTAGACTTTGGAGAAGATGCTTATGCAAAAGTATGGCAAGATGGAAAGCTCGTTTCTTATGCTGCTATAGGAAATATATCAAATAAATTATCTCAAGCACATTTTGGGCTTTACTGCTCACCTAGAGTATCAGCTGGAGAAGTATTTAATGATGATTTAGAAATTAAAGAAGTAGAAAGCGAATAAAAAGAGGTGGATATGAAGATATTTCCATATTACAAGATGGTGATAAAGCATAGTAAAACAGCAGATGAAATCTATAATGTGATGAGTAATCAAGTAGAGCCCTGTAAATTATTTGGTAGTAGAACATCTACTAAACTATTTTGCGGAACATGTAATAAAGAGTCTTTTACACTTAGAAGAATCATTCAGTATAGAAATTCTTTTTTACCGATTATTCATGGCGAAATTCATTCAAAAGAAGTAATTATAACAATGAAAATGCACGAGGCGATTACTATTTTAGTAGCGGTATGGCTTATAGGAGCTTCAATGGGCTCTTTATTTACTATTTTTGCAATATTTTTTTCTCCTTTTCGATGGGATTATCTGATTGCACTATCTATACTACCACTTGGTTTTCTTTTGATTTACTTTGGTTTTTGGAAAGAAGTTAAAATAGCAGAAAAAGAGCTGAGAAAGCTTATAAATTAGAGAGGAAAAAATGAAATTAACATTTATAACCGTATCATCCCCTGCCATCAATCATTTGATTGATGCAGGAAATGATATAAAAAATACATATAAAGATGTATTAGATCTTAAACTATACTATGTTGGAACGGCACTTAGCAAGGAGAAATATCAAAAGATGAAAGAGGATATGATGACCTCTGATTTTATATTTACGGATTTGATGGGCATTAATCCAGAAGGATTTCATGCAGTTAGTTATGGTATGGAACATGCGAAAAAAGATGCTCTTATTTTTCCTTTTGGCTTTCAGCTAAGAGAGTATTTAAGACTCGGAAAATTTACTGCAGGAAGCATGAAAGGCGATAAAATGCCATCCAATAAAGCACTGAAAAAGATGCAGAGTATGGCAGAAGTAGTAGGTAAAATATCAAAAGGTAAAGTAAGAGATATGAGAAACTACTTTTTTATCTCCAATTATTTTAAATATGCTAGTTATACTAATATCTTAAATATGCTC
>PDWI01001259.1_pt1 | contig 40310 bp, 30 predicted proteins | sample 1430891 | NCBI WGS metagenome assembly PDWI01 (sample SAMN01162508, study PRJNA174530) | Oral metagenome, whole genome shotgun sequencing project. | biome: Marine environment; feature: Marine mammal; material: Swab sample of the gingival sulcus; isolation source: swab sample of gingival sulcus... | reverse complement strand
AAAGTTCTACCTACATAGATATTCGCAAATCTCTGGTAGAACTTGTTAGGAAAATTTAAAATAAAGAATTAATAACCAATATAAGGAGGAAAAAATGAAGAATGTTAGAAAAATAGGTAAGGAATATGAATTCACATAAATCACTTCTCGTTAATGTTGATGCGAGAACAATAACGAGAGTAAATACTGAAAAATTAAAGAATAAAAAAAATTAAGGTTCAGAGCTATCTCAGGACCTGCTATTGCTTTGCAATAGATTAGAGCTGAATTATTTGTATTCAGTGCGTTCTTTGAAAATTAGTGTGACGGTCACTTGAAGATTAAAACAATTCAAGTATGACCGTGTGAAGGAAAATAAAACCCGCAATATCTAAAAAAAAGCCCTGATGATGAAAATCAAACAGGGCTACTAAAAAACTAATATTAATGTTAGTTGCTCTTCACAAGTAGGCTGAGCGAAGCACGCCATTGCGTGGAAGCCGGGAGCCAAAACGAATTATGTCGCCCCTTCGACTCCGCTCAGGGAGCTTGCTAATGATTGATTTTCGCACGTAGTGCGGAGTATCAATCTATAGAACCCGCAAGGCGGGTTTCGGGGAGGGCGGAGTGTATCGATACGGTAAACAGCCTTTACCCCATAAAAAAACAACCCCACGAAAAACGAGAGGCTGTTTGCTATATTTGTTTTACTACTGACTATAAGCCTAATTTTGATTTAATATCCGCAGGAATAGCATCTTTATGAACCATAATTGCAGTAGTATTTAATTTTACAAATGGAACAGACATATACAAGTAACCTTTGAACTTATTACTGTCATCATTCCATGAGTTTTTAGTGTAATAGTATTTGTTCCCTTTTTGATCTGTAGCTGTACCAGTTATGTGCATACCGTGATCATCAGTTACATCCCAGTTATCAAAAGCTTTTTGTCGTATTTCTGGAGTAATATTTTTCTCTTCTTTGATTTCTTTGAAATTATAAAGGCTATCCATTCTTGAGCGATATGGAACATCGTCCCATTTTGACATTTCAGAGCCTTCCATATTTTCAAAATCATCTTTTAAAACTACACCGATACCATGTTTTTTATATTGGAATCCTTTTGAGCTTACATCACCTCCCCAAGCAACCGAGTAGCCAGTTTCAATAGCATTATCAATCACACGCATCATATCATCTAAAGGAAGATTATAAACTTGGTCTCGTGTCCAGTTATCAGGCAATTCCAAGATAAATGGTTTGTAGAATGGGTGATGTTGGTAAGATGAGATTTCGATATAATCATCAGGATTTAATCCAAGTGAATTTGCGTATGATTTAGGAGTATATGATTTTCCTTGGTATGTAAAGTTTTCAGGATATTCGCCAAGGTAGGCATCTAAGATACCATTAAACCCGTCAATCCATACAGGAGAAAGTTTACTGTTTTTATTTTTTATAACAGTCTTAATATATGATGACAATAGAGCATCTAATTCACCATGTTTATGTTTTTCTTCACCATATTCAAGACCAGTATAAATTTCTTCAGGAACTATACCATAATCTTTCCAAGCGTGCATAATATCGTGGAAATTACCCCCACCAGCAAAGGTTTGGTTTCCATGCCAGCGAACATATTGTTTTGCTTTTTCAGTATATGAAGTACGTACTATGAACATTTCTGATAAATCTAATTCGGGTTTTCCCATTCTAATCAACTCTGTTTCAACAAATGACAGAGTAGAGAATGACCAACAGGTACCAGAATGATATTGATCTTTTACAGAAGTAGTTTTCAGTTCTTTGGTCATTGTGAATTGGTAAACATCTTCTTTTTCTTCCTTATCCTTCTTCTTTTTCTTCGCATCAAGATTTGAAGGCAAGATTAGTGCGACTAAAAGCATCGCGGCAAATAAAGTTAAATACTTTTTCATATCCATCCATAAAATTACTTACAAAAAAAACTTCCATTTTTAATGGAAGTCCCAATCGACGAATATGTACTTGAAAAATTATTTTTGTGTTAATCTTTACAAATTGGCAGCATAAATGAAAAGACAGAACCTTCTCCAACCACAGAATAAACTTTTAGTTCTTGAGAATGAAGATTTAGAATTGCCTGACAAATTTGCAATCCTAATCCCGTACCTTTTTCATTTTCGGTACCACGCGTTGACATTTTTGATGACATACTGAAAAGCTGTGTTATATTGTTATCGGGAATACCTACTCCTGAGTCAACAATTTTTATTACAGATTTGTTTTCATTTTGTGAAACAATAACTTTAATTTTGCCACCTCTTTCTGTAAACTTAACTGAATTAGATAGAAGTTTTTGGACTACAGTATGAATCATTGTTAGGTCACAGCTTACTATATCATCATTTTTAATATCCACGAATAACTCTATGTCTTTTCGTTCCGCCCTTTTTTTCATAGGGAATACGGCATTATTGATAATTACAGATATTTTTTCATTTTGACTGAATACCTCGAATTCACCTAATTGAATTTCCGCCCATAATAGTAAGCTTTCCATTAACTTAAATACATTACTACCTTCCTTTCCTAAAAGCATAATCTTTCGTTTTCGGTCTTCATCATTTAATTTATCATAATATGTGTGTAGCGTTTCTATGAGTGAGTTCATTCCATAAAGAGGACCTCTCAAATCATGAGAAATAAGAGAAAATAATCTATTTTTTTGGGAATTCAAATCTTTGAGAGATTCAGTTTGTTCTTCCAGCTGTTCGTTCAGTATCATTACCTCCTGAGATTGTCTTGTAATATCAGTCTGCATTTTGATAACATTTTTCACCTGTTCTTTATTCTTATTTATGAAGTATAATAGTTTCATTTGATTTTCTACTCGGAGAACAAGTTCTTCAGTCTCGCAATTCAAATTAACAAAATCAGCAGCACCAGCCTTGAAACAATCTACAACATATTTAGAATCTTTAGAGGAAGATAGAAAAATAATTGGGGTAGAATCAAATTCATTGTATAGTTTTAATCTTTTACCAAAATCCAAGCTACTCATCTCCTCGAATTCCCCTAATATTATCAAATTAGGTTTAATTTTGTTTACATTATAGATTGCTTCCTTAGCATTGGCAGCATAAACCATCTTGTAACCTCTTTCGGCAAAAACGCTACAGTATCTTTTCGTAAACTTGCTTATTGATTGGTCAGCACACAATATATGTGACTTTTTTATAAAATCATCAAAATTCTTGTCAGTTGCCATTCCTTTTCCTAAAAAACTAAATCGAACAATTCAAAAATAAGAAAAATTTGCGGAAATATCAACACATTTTTTGATATTAACGTAATTTTTTGTATTTTTACGTTTTGACTTTTGATGATACTGAAAAAGTAATGATATTTAGATAAAAAAGGATATAATTATGAATGAAGGAAAAGTAGTTCAGGTCATCGGACCAGTAGTTGACGTTGAGTTCGGTGAGGGTAAAATTCCGGCAGTTTATAACGCCTTGGAAATACCGATGAAATCCATTGAAACAGGTGAGGAACTAAAATTAATTTGTGAGGTTCAGCAACACTTAGGCGAAGATCGAGTGCGTTCTATTGCGATGGACTCGACTGATGGTTTGGTTCGTGGTGCAAAAGTTTTTGATCGTGGAGAGCCAATTTCAATAAAAGTAGGACCTAATAACTTGGGGCGTATGATTAATGTAACAGGGGACCCTATTGATGGTAAACCTCCTGTACAATCAGAAAAATCATATCCGATTCACCGCCATGCTCCAAAATTTGAGGATCTTTCAACCACAAAAGAAATGTTTGAAACCGGTATCAAGGTAATTGACTTAATTCAGCCATTTACAAAAGGTGGTAAAACAGGGCTGTTCGGTGGTGCTGGCGTAGGTAAAACTGTGATTATCCAAGAGTTAATTCATAACATTGCGAAACAGCATGGTGGTTATTCATGTTTCGCAGGTGTGGGAGAGCGTACTCGTGAAGGTAATGATCTTTACTTGGAAATGGAAGAATCAGGAGTACTAGACAAAACTTGTCTCGTATTCGGTCAGATGAACGAACCGCCTGGAGCACGTTCACGTGTAGCATTGACTGCATTGACTTTAACTGAGTATTTCCGTGATGAAGAAGGTCGTGATGTGTTGTTATTTGTTGATAATGTATTCCGTTTTATTCAAGCAGGGTCAGAGGTATCAGCACTACTTGGTCGTATGCCTTCTGCGGTGGGTTATCAACCTACTTTGGCAACTGAACTTGGTGAATTGCAAGAACGTATCGCATCAACATCTAAAGGTTCGATTACATCTGTACAAGCGGTATATGTACCTGCCGATGACTTGACAGATCCGGCTCCTGCAAATACATTTACTCACCTTGATGCAAAAACAGTATTGAATCGTGCTATTACAGAGCTTGGTATTTACCCTGCGGTAGATCCGTTAGATTCATCTTCTCGTATCATGGATCCATTAATTCTTGGTGATGAACATTATAATACAGCAATACAATGCGTAAGAACTCTACAAACCTATAAAGAACTTCAAGATTTGATTAATATTTTGGGGATGGAAGAGCTTTCAGATCAGGATAAATCAACAGTATATCGTGCTCGTAAAATCCAACGTTACTTCTCGCAACCTTTCCACGTTGCAGAGCAGTTTACAGGTATTCCGGGACGCTATGTAAAAATTGCTGATACAATAGCAGGTGCAAAAGCAATTTTGAATGGTGAGTTAGATGAAGTTGATGAATCATACTTCATGATGAAAGGTACGATTGACGAAGTTTGGGACGCATATAAAAAAGACCAATAGAATTGGGAACCAATAAGTAAGAGGTAAATTATGGTTGACAAACTTTTAGAATTAAGCATTGTAACTCCTGATAAAGAAGTTTTTACTGGAAAAGCCGAAGCTGTTTGGCTACCTGGTTCAAAATCTCCTTTTGAGATTCTGTATAATCATGCTCCCATTGTTTCTGGATTAACAGCAGGAGAAATAAAAATCAGAGATGATAAAGGAGAAATACTTGAATTTTCAAGTGGAAAAGGGTTTGCAGAAATTAGTAACAATGTCATTACAGTTCTGACTGACTCCGCAGAAAAAAAGTAATCCACATTCAGTAACATTTGTTACTTGTTGTGTTATTGTTTGTTAATAGAATCATGGGCAGGTCGTAGGCTTGTCCATGTGTTATAAAGATATAATTAAGTTTCTTCAAGGAGAAATTTTATTACATTTTTTGAAAATGGATAGATATAATGATAAAGAGTTTATTTACTACTTGCTGTTTATTTTTCATTTTGGTAAGTGTTGGATTTGCAAACTTAGAGAACGATAACCAATCCAAAGGTAAACCTATTTTTACTGTGGGTATATTTGCAGGACAGAATTTTAATCTACATTCAGCAGACTTTAGAACTCTGCATGGATGTGTAAGTTGTAATCCAGGATTCAAATCGGGGTATGGAATGGGATACTCTTTAGGCGGACTTTTCGAATACCCTTTAAAAGACAAAATCAATATTGGTTTGAGAGTAGGATACTCTGATGTTTCCAGCGAACTAACTAATAAGGGAACTATTGGTAATACTACGGTAATTGATAAAACAACCGGACTTCCAACAAGTATCCAAGATATTAAAGTAGAATATCTACTGGATTCTAAATTAGCACTCTTAGGATTCGAACCGCAATTCATATACAAACCAACAAACCAACTAAACCTGTCTGCCGGACTAAGATTTGGTTTCCTTACAACTAACCGATTTTCAAAGCAAGAGAAACTTACTTCACATGATAATTTGGTGTATAACGACACCGGAAATAGACTGCGAAATATCGAAGAAGAACAAGATATTCAAGAAGTAAGCAAATTCCAAATGCACCTTTCTATTAGTGCGGGTTATGAATTGAAAATTGGAACAAATTTGATAATGATGCCTGAAATATCTTATTATCAAGGATTAACAAATATTTCAGATGTAACTTGGAAAGCAAATAATCTATATGCAGGTTTAGCTTTCAAATATCATATAATGCCAAGACCTGAAAAAATAAAACCGGTTATCAGAAAAGATGAATACTACCGCGATACTACAAAAACTTATATTGCAGGATTGAAAGAGATTGAAACGAAACTTATCTCAAGCGATATGAAAGTAAGATACGAAGAAGATGGAGATAACCAATATGAAATATATGAGATTTCGGAAAAATACGAACTTAAACTTCCAAAGAAAACGGAAATCGGATTAGATTTATCAATCACAGGTATAAACCCTGACGGAACTCGTGATGCAGAACCGAAAATACTAATCGAAGAGATTGAATCTTCAGAGCTCTTCCCTATTCTACCGTATGTATTCTTCGAAGAAAACAGCGATGATATTACAAAATCAGGGTTGACTCTGCTTACGAAAAAGGAAGCTGAAAATTTCAACGAAGACGACTTGCAATGGGACGTAATCTCTATATATTCTAATGTATTAAATGTTGTAGGTTCAAGATTAAATAAGTACCCTTCTGCAAAAATTATCATTACTGGAACTAACAAAAATATCAGCAAAGAAAAAGAGAATCTTAATCTATCGGAAAGACGTGCCGAAGCGGTAAGACAATATTTGGTAAATATTTGGGGAATTAATAAGAACCGTATAAATATAGTAAAACGTAATCTTCCTAAAGCTCTAGCTAATAACGATAATTTCGACGGACAAATCGAGAATCAGAGAGCAGAAATCTCATCTAAAAACTACGAAATTTTGAGACCATTAGAATTATCATATATTCAAAAATCTATTACTCCTCCAAAAATTGAAATTACTCCAAATGTTGAAACAGAGGTAGCCGTAAAAGATTGGAATTTCAAAATCAAACAAGATGATGATGAAATCAGAAATATTTCTGGACAAGGTGAAGTTGAGCGACAAACATGGGATATTGCTAAAAAACCAATTCCAATAACCGAAACAAATCTGCAAGTAGAATTAACTGTTACAGATGAAGCAGGTACGGAAAAAACTATTACGAAAGATATAGAAATCGAACAACTTACAATCAGAGAAAAACGATATGAATTGAAAGATGATAAGATTATTGAAAAATTCTCTCTTATTCTATTCGATTATAGTAGCTCTAATATTAAACCTGAACACCGCAAGGTATTGGATAATATCAAATCACGAATCTCCGAGAACTCAACTATTGAAATTGCAGGCTATGCTGACCGAACAGGTACACCTGCGATTAACAAAGAATTAGCTACAAAACGTACAAATGCAATTAAAAAATATCTTGGTGTGCCGGATAAAAATGTAACAGTTAGAAATATCGGAAGCGATCAGCTACTCTATGATAACTCTACTCCACAGGGACGTTCTTACTGCCGTACAGTTGTGATTACCATTGCTACTCCTATTAGTGAGTAACGATGAATATCTTGATATGGGCAAATAAGGAGCATGGATAGTAGGCAATACGTATGATAAAGCGTTTTGCCTATTTCTAACTACAAAATATCAAATAATTATATATAATATAAAATAGTGTAATTGTGCAAACGTTCAATTACACTGTATTTTACTGTGTAACTATTAGTAGATCGGAATATGAAAATTAGAAAGATATTTTTGGCTTTGTTAATGATTTTAGCTTCCTTTTCTGTAGGATATGCCCAGTTTGGAAAAAACAAAGTGCAGTACGAAAAATTTGAATGGAAATATATCCAATCAACACATTTTGATATATACTATAATGCCGGCTCGAAATACTTAGCTGAATTTGCTGCAATAACAGCTGAGGAAGCTCTTAACGAATACGACAATTTGATAAACTATAAATCAGAAGGCCGCTCTGCAATTATAGTATATAACAGTCATAATGAATTTCAACAGACCAATGCAGTTACAAGCTATATGCCGGAAGGAGTTGGTGGTGTAACCGAACTCTACAAGAACCGTATTATCATACCTTTTCAAGGGGATTATTCTGTGTTCCATCATGTAATACGCCACGAGCTTATCCACTCAGTAATTAATTTTATGTTCTATGGGGGTACTTATCAGACAGCCGTCAGAACACAGGGTACTCGCTTGCCGTTGTGGATGAATGAAGGGTTAGCCGAATATGCTTCCAGAGGTGGCTTGGATACCGAGACAGATATGTTTATCCGTGATTTGGTTTTGAGTGATAACCTCCCCCCTCTTTATTATTTGAATGGCTATCTCGCCTATCGTGGTGGCCAGATTTTTTATTGGTACATAGAACAGAAATACGGAAAGCATAAAGTCGCTGATTTGCTTAATACTCTACGTCGTGCAAGAACTTTAGATGCTGCATTTGAGGAGGTATTCAAAATTAGTTTGGAAGATTTTTCGGAGCAATGGCAAGATGATCTAAAGAAAATGTACTTCCCTGATTTACCTAAATACGAAAATCCGAAAGATTTTGCAGTAAGACTAACCGACCAAAAGAAAGACAAGACATACTATAATTCTTCGCCTGCAATCTCCCCTGATGGTGAAAAAATGGCTTATATTTCAGCACCCGAAGGAATTTACTCAATCTATATACGAGACGTTGATGATAAAGAAACGGCAACGAAAGTTGTATCTTCAATGAGACAACAGGATTTTGAAGACTTAAACCTTCTGACTCCGGGTATCAGCTGGTCTCCTGACAGCAAAAAAATTGCTATTTCTGCTAAGGCAGGAGGTCAAGATGCTATTTACTTAGTAGATGCGGAAACCAAAAAATACGAGAAACTAAAGCTTGGATTCAAATCCATTTCTTCTGTTAAATGGTCGCCTGATGGAACGAGATTGGCTTTCATTGGTTCTAATCTTCACCAATCTGATATATATGTTTATCATATTGAATTTGAAACATTTATAAACTTAACGAATGATATTTTTACTGAATTAGTTCCCGTTTGGTCTCCAGACGCAAGTCAAATCTATTTTATTTCAGACAGGGGTATCAATAATCAAACAGAGATTAGTAGCCGTGAGAAAAAAATGTGGCGGGAAGATGTATATAAAAGCGATATTTATAGAATTAATATTAACTCTAAGGAGATTGAACGCCTGACCGATACACCGCAATTCAAGAAAAAATCTATCGCAATTTCACCTGATAATAACAAGTTATTATTTACTTCCGATGATAACGGTATAGGTAACTTATACGAGCTCAATATTTCAAAAAATCAAATCAGACCGCTTACAAACTCAATTACGGGTATTGAACAAATTTCGCTTTCTGCCGATGCGAGCAAACTGCTTTTTTCTGCTCAAACAAAAGGTGGTATAGATATTTATATGCTTCGCCACCCATTGGAATTGAAAATTCCGGGGGATACTCTGCCACTAACTGAATACCGCAGAAAACTAATACAGGCAGAAAAAAATATTGAGAAAATCAAGAACAAAGCTGATGTAGTATCAAGCGAACCAATGGAACTTGGTAAATACGGTGAATTTGAAGTAGAGTTCTCACGTCAGCAAATCATTCAGAATAATCCCGATGCTCAGAGAAGAAAGAAAAAGAATACAGTAAAAATTGCTGATAATTCTGCAAGAATTAACGACGAATTTATAGAGTACGATTACAAAATCAAATTTTCGCCTGACGTAGTTGCAGGAAATCCCGGTTACAGCACCTACTATGGTTTCCAAGGTATAGCCCAAATGCTATTTTCCGATAAACTCGGCGACCACCAAATTTATCTACAGATGAATATCTTCCAAGACTTGAAAAACAGTTCATTCTTTGTGGCATATAATCACCTTCCGGGGATTTATGACTGGACTTTCACAGCAGGACAACGTGCAGGGTATGTTTTCAATCAATACCCCCTCGATGTTCAGGCTCAATCCGGTTACCAAAACGGATATTATCGTTATCGTAATATTTCTCTTGGAGCTAAGGTTTCACGTCCGACTTCGATGTTCCAAAGATTCGAAGCAGGTCTTGAAGGAATGTTTCTGCTAAAAGAGAACTACTCTTTCCCTCAATTTGAAAAAACAACTACAACATTTTTAGTAGTTCCAACAATCAGAGCCGTTTATGACAATACTCTATGGGCAATGTACGGACCTAACCGTGGTTTCAGAGGTTTTGTCGAAATGAAAGGGTCTCCAAAAGTTGGCCAAAGTGGTGTCGGTTTCTTGACTGCGAAAGTTGATGCTCGTTATTATATACCAATCGGCAAATATTTTTCATTTGCATTACGTGGTTCTGGTGCAGCAAGTTTTGGACCTGACAAGCAACATTTCTATATCGGCGGACAAGAAAACTGGTTGAATTACAGATACAAAGACGGTAGGCTACCGATTAGCGAACCTGTTGATTTCGCATTTATGGAATTTCAGATGCCGATGCGTGGTTGGGCAGTAGGCGAAATGGTCGGAACGAACTACTTTATGAGTAATGCTGAATTCCGTTTCCCACTATTTACTGCACTTGTGGCCGGGCCTCTTCCATTTTTAATTCAGGGAATACAGGGCTGCTTCTTCTACGATATAGGTGGTACTATTGATGGAAAATTCCACCCGTTTATGACCAATTTCGAGGGGAAAAAAGTACCGGAAGACTTGCTTATGTCCGCAGGAGTTGGTGCAAGAGCTTACTTTTTCGGTATCCCTTGGAAATTTGATGTAGCTTGGCCGAAGGAGTATAAAGGTTGGTCTGACCCTTATTACATATTCTCTATTGGTTTAGATTTTTAGGAAAATTTATAATAACCGAATATGGACGTATAAAGACTTTGCGTTTTAGAAAGCTAATAAAAACAAAAAAGCTACCAATGAAAGTAGCTTTTTCATTATTTTTAGCTGACCAGTGGATAAGCACTGCGCCACAGTAAACGTGTCAAACTCGTCTTATCACAATCCACAGAATACTGTACACTCTTCTTGAGTGTGTTATGAAACGACACAAACACAAAATTATTTTAAAAAAAACAAAAAAAATATCGAAGAATTTGGAAATAATCTTAGAAAATCACCTTAACATATTTATTTATCTATAGTTACTTTTATTCACGTATTTCAATTTCTTCTTTTTTCTCAATCTGAATTTTCTGTAGCTCAGGCAAAGCCTCTTTAGAATCTACCTCAATAACAATTTCACTTTCTGGTTCTATATTATCAACTACAGATAGCTCATCTATTTCTTTAAGAGGTGGTAATTCTTTCAGAGATTTAAGCCCGAAATGCTTTAAAAAATCATCAGTTGTACCATATAATAGAGGTTTTCCTATTGCATCGCTTCTACCTGTAATTTTTACAAATCCCTTATTAATCAATGTATTAACTACTTCATTAGAATTTACGCCACGAATTTGCTCAATCAAAGGTTTAGAAATTGGTTGTTTATATGCAATTATTGCCAAAGCTTCTAATGCGGCCTGCGAAAGACGTTTCTTAGATTTACTTTTTATAAGGCGTGCAATAATCTCTCCATACTGCTTGATAACAGCAAATTGTACCCCGCCTGCAAAATTTACAATTCTGAAAGGCCTGCCGGAATCGGCCAAATCCTGATTGATTTTGTCGATAATTTCTTCTATCATCTGTGCCGATATTTTTTGAACAATAAGCTCATCACCTGATTTATAATATTCTTCTAAAATTGAGATTATATTTTTGATTGCCAATGTTTCATCTGCAGCGAAAATAATTGCTTCTATTATTCTCTGCTGTTCTTTTTCTTCTAATTCTAAAAATTGATTCATGTTATCCCTTCAATTCGATAGCAAAAGTTGTTCCTTTCCCCAACTGTGTTTCTTTAACGTATATTTTACCGTTATGATATTCTTCAATAATTCGTTTGGTAAGGGCTAACCCAAGTCCCCACCCCCGTTTTTTTGTTGTAAATCCGGCATTGAAAATTTTATTTTTGGTACGTTTTGTCATTCCTTTTCCTGTATCATTTACCCTGATATGGATTATATTGTTATTATCTTTGAACATAACGACAGTAACTTTTCCGCTTAAATCTTCGATTGCTTCAGACGCATTTTTGAGTAAATTTTCAATCACCCATTCTATCAAATCAACATTGATACTTGCCATAACCTGCCTTTCTAAGTCATTCAAAATATCGACTTTTTTCCCAAGATGTGGCAGTCTCAATTCGAAATATCGGCAAACATTCTCAATCAGTTCTGTAAGATTCACTTCCTCTTTATCTGGTACAGACCCTATTTTTGAAAATCGTTTAGCAATAGTATTGAGTCTTTCAATATCTTTTGTCATTTCGGGAATTGTCATCTCTATTTGTTCAGGTTCATCTTTGCTATATCGTATAATTTCAATCCATGCCATCAAACTAGAAAGCGGCGTTCCTAATTGGTGAGCAGCTTCCTTTGCCATACCCACCCAAACGAGAGACTCCTCACTTTTCCGTGAGTTGCTAAGAGCTATATATGCAAACCAAAGCAGGCCCATTATAACAACGATTACAGCTATAGGAAACCACTGCAAAAGTCCGACAAGATTCGAATCCGTGTAATAAAACTTCTGAATGACTTTACCATTTTCACCTTTTCCGTCTTTTACCAAAAGAGGGGGATATATTTTTCCCATTTCATATACATATCTCTGCATGAAATCTCCCTGTTCCTCCTCCGGTATATCGGATAAATCAATATTCATTGACCAGGAATTATATGGAGAAATTGGTACATCATTTTCATCTGTGATAATTACAGGAACATTAAGAGCTGGATTCATTTTTTCAACTAAGATGTATAAAGTTTCGGAGTTATCACTCACAGAACCAGACTCATCAAGCGTGAAGGAACTCAAATAATACTCATAAATGCTCGCGTATAGGTCTAATAAATCAGTCTCACGTTCACGAATATTCTGCATCAATATCTGAGTAAGATAAAGAGTGCCGACAATTACAGTTACGCCGGCAATCAGTAAAATCGTTTTTATGAGATTTTTTTTCATATTTATGATAGAATAGACACAATATTTTTATAAAAATTCTTTAATTAAATATTTTGCTATTCAGGTCATCAAAAGGTACTATATCTTGTTCTCCTGTTGCCATGTTTTTTCGTGTTATGGTTTTGTTATTCATTTCATCTTCACCGATAATCAAAGCGTATCTTGCATTTAGTTTATTGGCATGATTGAACTGTGCTTTAAATTTTCTGTGCTTCACATCAGTTGTTACAGAAAATCCCATTTTACGTAGCTTGAAGGCTATTGAATTACAGTATTCTTTTACAGATGAATCTGCTTGAATAATATACGCATCAATTTCTTCAGTCAGTTTTTCGAATACCCCAAGGTCTTCCAAAATAATCATCAGCCTTTCAACTCCCATTGCAAAACCAACCGCAGGCATAGGCTTAGCTCCTAATTGCTCGAAGAGCCCATCATAACGACCGCCTCCACCAAATGAATCCTGAGAACCAAGAGCAGTAGAACGAAATTCAAATACAGTATGATTGTAGTAATCCAAACCACGCACCAAGAACGGATCGAGTTGATAAGGTATTTTTAAGTTGTCTAATTGTGACTTAACAGAATTAAAGTGAGCAATGCTTGCTTCGTCAAGATAATCTGAAAGAATAGGAGCATCTTTGATAATTTCAATATCCCCCTTGTCCTTGGAATCCAAAATACGTAACGGATTTGTAGCCAAACGTGAAACACTATCGGCGGATAGATTTTCTTTCTTGGATTCAAAATACTCTACCAATGCTTTACGATATTTCTTTCGACTTTCGTCGCTTCCAAGAGTATTTAGTAACAATTTATATTCTTTAATTCCAAGGCTTTCAATTAGATGGGCAGCAAGCGTAATTACCTCAACATCCGCATCAGGATATTCCGAGCCAATACATTCCACACCAAATTGATGGAACTGACGTTGGCGACCTTTTTGGGGTCTCTCGTATCTGAAAAATGGTCCGAAATACCAAAGACGAGAAAGCGGAGTATCACGAAGTAAATTATGTTGAATACAGCAACGAACCAACGCAGCAGTCATTTCTGGTCTAAGGGTTAAGCTATCATTGCCTTTATCTGAAAACGTGTACATTTCTTTATTAACTATATCACTACTATCTCCTATTGAACGACAGAACACGTCAGTACTTTCAAAAATAGGTGTTCTTAACTCCTTGTAATTGAATACTCGTGCTGCTTCTTTGAATAAACCTTCCACATACTGCCAGTATCTAGAATCACCTGGTAAAATATCTTTAGTACCCTTTACTGCTTTAATCATTACTAATGCCAATTTAACGTTAAAAAAATAAGTATATCTTAACGAAAATTATGGGGTTTTATTTCATATTTTAGCATATACAGTTAGTCTTAAGAATTAACACTTTTTTTGTTCAGCACCTCAAAATAGAACTATACCATTAGTGCAGCCAATTTTTTATTGCTATCATATTAGCAATATTATTTTTTTAGCTCCGTTAATACTTGATATTTTTTGGGTTTATTTTGGAAATAGTATGAAAAAAACATATTCACCGGTTAGTCCGGCAGAAGCCGTTAAAGTAATCAAAGATGGAGACAGAATTCACTTACACAGTGTAGCTTGTTCTCCTCGTGTTTTAGTTGAAGCGATGGTAGATCGTGTTCGTAATAATGATTTAAAAGATATAACTATTCAGCATATCCATACAGAAGGTTATGCACCTTATGTAGAACCTGAATTTGATGGTAAGATTTCCTTAGAATCATTTTTCGTAGGGCATAACGTTCGCAAGCAAACTCAATCTGGTCAGGCTGACTATATACCTACGTTCCTTTGTGAAACTGAATCTGTAATCAGAAACGAAATAATACCTCTTGATGTTACAATGGTACAAGTCTCACCGCCTGATAAGCATGGTTGGGTGTCTCTTGGTACTTCTGTTGATTGTACAGGTGCTGCTGTTGAAAAAGCAAAAACTGTAATTGCAATCGTAAACAAATATATGCCTCGTGCCTGGGGTGATGCAATGATGCCACTTAGTAATTTTGATATTATCGTGGAACACGATGAACCACTATTCGAAGCTCCGGTTGCTCCACTTTCAGAAACAGATATTGCAATCGGTAAACACTGTGCATCATTGGTAGAAGATGGTGCGACTTTGCAAATGGGGATAGGTGGTATTCCGAATGCTGTTTTGGCAGAATTAGGTAATCACAAGCGTTTGGGTATTCATACAGAGATGTTTGCTGATGGACTTATCCCGCTTGTTGAAAAGGGGGTTGTGACAGGCGAAGATAAAGTACTTGACAAAGGAAAAATAGTTGCATCATTCTTGATGGGGTCAACTAAACTTTATGACTTTGTTGATGATAATCCACAAGTATTAATGCAAAATGTAGCATATACAAATGGTATCGAATTTATCAAGCAAAATCCAAAAGTAACTGCTATTAATTCAGCGATTTCTATTGATTTGACCGGACAGGTGAATGCCGATTCTATCGGAACGAAACATTTTTCAGGTGTAGGTGGGCAGGTTGATTTCATTCGTGGTGCAGCAATGAGTCCAGGTGGAAAACCAATTATAGCAATGCCTTCTGTTACAAAGAAAGGAGTATCTAAAATCACTCCTACCCTATTGAACGGTGCAGGAGTTGTAACTTCTAGACCTGCAGTACACTATGTAGTAACTGAAAATGGAATCGCTTACCTTCATGGTCTAACACTCCAAAAACGAGCAAAAGAATTAATCAAGATTGCTCACCCTGACCATCAAGAAGAATTGGCAAGAGCTGCCAGAGAAAGATTTGGAAGGGAAATTTTTTAATTTTTGAAATTTAAGATGCTCCTCTTTGAGGGGCATTTTTTAATAAAATAATGACAAAATCACTAAAAATATTTTTAATTACTTTAGTTATATTCGTTTCATTTACGGTTCTACCATACATATTTATAAAGTATGTAATAACGCCTGCTGTTCTGAATAAAGTAGTAGCTACTAAGATGAATGCAAAAGATATTACAGAGTTTTATAATTCTAATGAAATTAAAATCATCAATCTCATTGATGAATATAAATCTAAGGATTTCAATCACAAAACTATTTCAACCGACAGCATATACTGGAAGCCTAAAAATTTAGAAATGCAGGAAATTCTCGAAAATATACCTATCAGAAGTATTCAGCAAAATGAAGACTCTACAATATTTATAACGGTTGATGAGTATTGGTTTATCCAAATTGAAAAACAAAATAAGTTCATAGAACTTAATTCTGATACTCTCGTCGGAAATGATGTGATAATCATCAATGATAGTGTAGGAATCACTCATATAATCAAACCGGACGGTATTCCCATTTTGTTCGAGGAATTAATTTTTCAACAGCCGAAAGATAGAAATGAAAAAAATGAAAAATAAATATATGATATTTGCTTTACTGCTAATTCCCTATTCCCTGCTATACGCTAAGGAAAACATGGAAATTTATGAGGTATTTATTGAGGCAATATACGTAGATACGGACGGTGGTGAAAAGAATTTAGGGTGGGTATATGCTAATCATGGAGATACGGAATATGACCTTTATTACGATAGATACTTGATAGGAATTCGAGGAGATTCTATCTTTGTCGATACCCAGCTCTGCACTATAACAACAGACGGAGATACACTTGCTTCAAAAAATGAAGGGGTGTATTATTACAGGGGCAGTATTTCAAATGTTGATACAAATAACGTAACTCTCGAATTTATATATAGCGAATTTGGTTGCATCATAGACCAAAGTGAAGAAAATACCTATACTTTGAAAAATATTGACAATACCTACTATCTTGATGGAAAAAAACTTATTCCCACTCCCAATAAAACTATAAAATCTGACAAAATAAAGAAACCTGATTGGAAAACATTAGAAACACCTGAAAATGATTCTCCTTTCTATGAAGAAATCGAATTTATACCGATAAAAAAGAAATAGCCTACAAACTTGCAGGCTATTTTTTATATCACATATTCAACTGATTATATTAGTATTGCATCTCCATAGATATGGAATTTGTAATCAGTTTTCAAGGCTTTCCTATACGCTTTTAATAAGGCATCTTTATCATTATTACAGAAAGCAATCGAAAGTAATAGTGAAGTCGTTGCCATTGGGTGGAAAGTTGTCAATAATTTTGTAGCAATCTTAAAATCATAATTTGGATATATAAATTTATCTGTCCAGCCTTTATTCGGTTTCACGGCTCCGGTAGTCAAAACTGAATTTTCCAAAGCTCTAAGAACTGATGAGCCAATAGCATAAACCTGCTTTTTAGATTTCAATGACTTATTAATAAGCTCCGCAGAAGATAATGGGATTTCAAAATATTCTGAATACATACGATATTTGGAAATATCTTCCACTTCAATTCTCTCGAAAACTCCAAGACCGATATTAGTTACCACTTTTGCAATTCGAACACCCTTAGATTCTAATTTTTCAATCATTTCAGCAGTCATGAAAGGTCCTGCAGATGGCGGAGAAATTGATGCTAAATGGTTGTCATTTGCGTACTCAGTTTGGAACGTTATTTTATCATGCGGTTCAGGGTTTCTCTTGATATATTCAGGAAGAGGCATTTCTCCCAAAGTAACAATTTCATCGAATAAATTATCTTGATAGCTGAACCTTACTGTTCGTCCACGAGCAGTAGTATTATCAATCACCTCGCAGTAGAATCTTCCATCATCAAAATAAATTTTATTGCCAATACGTACCTTTCTCGCAGGCTCTACCAAAACATCCCAAATATTGTCCGGTTTATTTAGCTCACGAAGTAACATTACTTCGATGTCAGCATTTGTTTTTTCTTTGATGCCGTGGAATTTAGCAGGAAAAACTTTTGTTTCGTTAAGTACAACACAATCCCCCCGCTTGATAATGTTTAGTAAATCTTCGACTTTCTTATCTTCGGAGTCTCCTGTGTATTTATCGACAACCATAAGTTTGGCTTCGCTTCTTGGTTCGGCAGGATACTCTGCAATACTTGCTTTAGGAATATTAAGTTTAAAATCTGATAACTTCATTGATAAACAACCAATATCTAACTAAAAATACATTTTACGAACAAAAATTAGAATTATTATACACATTGTCAAATTTTTTTTATAATTTTGTAATTTGCGAATGTTGTTGATTATATGAGGAAAAAATGGCTGAAATATTAGACGGTAAAGCAACCGCTGCTGCTATACGTGCTGAACTAAAACAGCATACAGAAAGCTTAGTGCATAACCATGGAATTATACCAGGAATAGCAATACTTTTGATTGGAGATAATTCAGCATCGAAATTATACGTAAAATCTAAAGAAAAGGCATGTGCTGAAATAGGTTTTAATTCAATTGTTATACGTAAACCTGCTGATATTACCGAAGAAGAAGTTTTAAACATCATTGATATGTGGAATAATGACAAGCAAGTTCACGGTATTTTGGTACAACTTCCATTGCCAAAACATATTGATGAAGATAAAATTATTGATGCAATTTCTCCAGATAAAGACGTGGACGGCTTCCACCCTATCTCTATTGGAAGAATGATGCTTAATCAAGATACGTTTTTACCATGTACACCTGCTGGTATAATGGAACTAATTAAACGTTATAAAATTGAAACTTCAGGAAAGCACGTTGTAGTAGTTGGAAGAAGCAATATTGTTGGTCGTCCAATTACAAACATGATGAGTCAAAAGGGAGAATTTGCGAATGCAATAGTTACATTAACACATTCGGCGGCCGAAGATATCACCTACTATACAAAACAAGCTGACATTATCGTTGCTGCTGTAGGAAGAGCAGAAATGATTCGTGGTGAACACATTAAAGAAGGTGCAGTAATTATCGACGTTGGAATTAACTACGTAGATGATGATACAAGACCAAAAGGATATAGAGTTTGTGGTGATTGCCACTTTGAATCTTGTGCTGAAAAAGCATCTTATATCACTCCTGTTCCCGGTGGTATTGGTCCTATGACTATTGCAATGCTGATGATGAATACTTATAAATCTGCAGCAAGACTATATAAGTAATACTATACTCGTACTTAAAAAAAGCGTCGTGGATTTACCAATGACGCTTTTTTTATCGGAGAATGTCAATTTTTATTCCACAGATATTTCAATGTTAACATGGCGTTTGATTTTACGTTTTCCACGTTCTATACCACCAGACTGGACTTGCCAATTAACTATTTCAGCAAGCTCTGGAAGTCCCGTATTATCAATTAAATACTGTTCTATTTGTTTAGCAGTATAAAATGCCCGAAGAAGTGCTAAAGCATTATTATCAATCTCACTCCCCTTTTCTATATGTATGCCATAATCATCAACGGTTGCATCGACATATTTTGAACCTTTAGCAAGAGGTGAAGCATCACTATAACCAGTTATTTTAACATTAATCTTGTTAATATCATAAGCCTGACAGCCGTATGAAAATTCACCAATTAATTTTTCAATATATCCAGCTGCATCTTTCAATGCAATTTCAGTTTTCTTAATTGACTTTTCGCTTACATTTTTCGGATATGCAATGTATTTAGTTTCTTGCGAATTACCAATCAACTTGTAGTTAAACTTCTGCTTGAGATTATCTATGTTATTATGAGTCAGAGGCATATAGTACCCGGATGAAAAAGCCGGAATATCGTAGTAGGTAAAATTAAAATCAGGTGGAATTGCCTTCACCTGAATATTCATATTAATTTTAATAATTGAACTATTTGAGCAGGGAATATCTATAATTTTCTCAACAATATGTTTTTTGATACAAGGATTCGAGTACTTTATTTTATATGAATTTAAGGCTTCAACCTGAATTTCAAACTTTCCATTATCACCAACTTCGATAAGTTCTTTATGCCCGTTATCAAGATTTTCCACTACTAATTGTCCCTCTCTCGGTGCTAACCCGTTTACAGCACGAATTTCCCCTTGAATAATAGCTGAACCACAAATACTGTACGAAAAAATATCTTCCCCTCCACATCCATTTTTTCTATCCGAACTTACATATATTTTTCCTCCGTAAACACCACAGGAAGTTTCATCATCTTCGGTATTTACAGGATACATAAGCACAATAGGAGCTTCTCCTGGCTTCTTAATATCCGCTCTTAGAATATCAAATCCCATCTTCTCAGTATGCCCGTTTGAAGAAAAATACAGATGATCTTCAGTATCAATATACGGAGAAATGTCATCTCCACTTGAATTAATAAACTGTCCTAAGCTAACAGGTTCTGACCAAATAGTATGCCCTTCACGAAAGGTAATATATAAATCTTTCTTTCCAACTCCATCTTTTCTATCTGATACAAAAACCAAATACGAACCATCAGAAGCAACTGCCGGCTGAGATTCATAATATTTAGTATTTATGGTAGTGATAGGTGTGGGCTCGCTCCAAACACCGTTTTCCAAGAAAGAGTAAAATATATCTCGACTTTTCTTAGTTTCCTTATCACCCTTTGCAGAAAAATAGATTTCCTTCCCGTCTATAGTAAGAGAAGGGAATGCTGACCTTTCAATAATTTTCATTGGTATTGATAAGTCTTGAGATTCAGAATCGAAATTTGCAGCAGAAGTTATACGAAACTCTAACTCATCAGATTTGTCTTTTTTATCGCCTTTTGGCATGCGTGTAAATAGCATATTTCCCCGATAAAAAATCGGACGAAACTCCGTCATTTCAGTATTAACAACCTGACCGATATGTCCATAGAAAGGTTCGTCAGGACAAGTTTTTTCTCCTTTTTTATTTTTTGCATCCATGCTTGAGAACGAAAAAAGAAGAATTATACTTACTGTCAAAAATGAAAAATTATTTAAAAATCCTTTTTTCATAATTTTTTTCATCAATATTTGCCAATAATTGATTAATTTTGTTCTTTTGAGTATAGTTAAAACTCAATAGTTAACTGTATCGGCAATATAGAGGAAAACTTAATGCGTGCAACAAAAGCATACATCAATCTTAAAAATATAGAGCATAATATAAACCTAATTAGGAAACATATTCCAGATTCAGAAATTCTTACCGTAATCAAAGCTAATGCTTATGGTCATGGTTCGGTAGAAATCGCACGAGAAATCAGACGTGTGGGCGTTAGCTGTCTTGGTGTGGCATTTGTTGAGGAAGCAATGGAGCTTCGTAACTCAGGAGATATGGGTAATATAGTAATGATTGTCCCAGGAAGAAAGGAAGATATTGCACTCCTGCTGAACTACGATGTACAGACATCTGTTTTTGATATGGACGTACTTGAATATTATTCCAATTTCGCCGTTTCTCAAGGGCAGACTTTGAAAGCACATCTTTTCATAAATACGGGAATGAACCGTGACGGTATTCGTCCTGAAAAAGCAGTTGAATTTATGAAGAAAGCAGAAAAATTAAAAGGGATAGAATTTGTTGGATTAATGACCCATTACGCATCATCTGATTTCCGTGAAAGAACATTTGCTCTTGAACAGCTAAGAAAATTCAATTATGCTTATGAAGAACTAAGCAAAGCAGGATATAAATTCAAATACGTACACTCTGCAAATAGCGGTGCTATTGCAAATATTCCTGAATCATATTCAACTATGATTCGTATGGGTATCAGCGTTTACGGACTTATGCCAGAAGAAGAGTTATTAGATGAAATTCCGTTAAAACCTGCATTGGAATTGAAAAGTGAAGTAATTGCAACCCAAGAAATTAAAAAAGGTGAGTACGCCGGCTATTCTTTCCAGTTTTTCGTTCATGAAGGTAAGGGTACAAAAATCGCAATCGTACCAATAGGATACGGTGACGGCTATATGAGATGCCTAAGCAATAAAGCACAATGTCTTATTCGTGGCAAGCGATACCCGATTGTTGGTACTGTGTGTATGGATCAAATTTTGGTTGAAATTTTTGATGATGAAATTGAAGTTGGCGATGAAGTAGTACTTATAGGCAAGCAGGGTAATGAAGAGATTACAGCATACGAGTTAGCTAATTTAGCTAATACCATTCCTTATGAAATTACAACGAGTATTTCACGACGTGTACCAAGAATTTTAATAGATTAATATCGTAGTGATTAAAAAAATAGAAGTAATATATCTTTGCGATATATTACTTTTAAACTATTATAAATTAAGATAGATACTAATAATTATTTTTTATCAAAATGTTGCCAATCTTTGAGGCTGTTCCAATTACCTCCCCAACGCCACCCCTTCGATTTAAAATATTTTGTTACGGCAGAGTTAGCAAGTAATGTACCACGGGCTGATTTATCATATTTCGCACCTTTCGGACTGATTTTTCCTGATTTATACACAGCAGGATTTTGGAATGGATTAATATCAATAGCAACACCGTATGAGTGGTTGGAGAGACTTTTCTTTCCGGCAATTTTTCGGTAATTGAACATTGAAGTATTATTATCTGCCATTGATTTGTTATCACTCCAACCATATTTCACAATCGGGATACACTTCTCTACGGGAAATTTTTCTTCTCTCATAATCCTAAATGCTTCCTGAATTTCATCTACTCTATCTTTTCGTAAAACAAGCTGTCCACGATGCAATTTATTATCGAAAGAATAGTACTCAACATCTATAATTGTTAATGATTTAATTATTTCTTTCGGTGCAGTTGTTCCCTTAATAGCTTCGTCGAAACTCATATTGGAATCAATTATTATATCTTCGTTGCTATTCATAGATACACTTATGAATGCAAGCAAAATAACAGCTAAAATAATTTTTGTATTATTCATCTTAATCCTTTTTTAATATGTTTTTATTTCTTTTTTGTTCTGCCCGAACTGCCGCTGCATATTCTTGAGTAGCTTTCTCTTCTAAATACTGGTCAACCAATTTTTGATTTACCATAGGCAATCTTATTTCGAAAATTGACCCTTTTCCAAATTCACTTTCTACGCTGATTATACCGTCGTGAGCATGAACAATCCACTGCACGATAGACAATCCCAAACCTGCTCCTTGGCGGGTTCTCGATTCATCAACACGGAAAAATCTATCAAAAACACTTTTTACTTTTTCTGCAGGAATACCTACTCCCGTATCAGCAACACGAATGTAGGCATAATCATCTACGGTCCATAATGATATATCTATCCGCCCCCCCGGATTATTATATTTAATGGCATTTTCGGTGATATTTATAATTGCCTGGTGAATACGTACGATATCAAAAACGAATTGCACATCAGGTTCAATTTTTGAGAATACGGACAGACCATTTACATCTGCCAATATGGCAGCATCTTCAACAATATCAATCATTAATCTTGTTAAACTTTTCTCTTGCGGATTCAGCTTTACTCTTCCCAAATCTGCTCTCGAAAGTTCTAACAGAGATTCTACCACATTTTGTAACCTTATAACTTCATCTAAAGACGAGGCTATTGTCATGATATAGCTATCTAAATCCTTGTCCGCATTCAAAGCAATTTCTAATTCTCCTCGAAGTATTGTCAATGGCGTTTTTAATTCGTGTGATACATCGCTGGTAAATCTTTTTACTTCGTTAAATGAGACTTCCAGCCTGTCCAACATTGCGTTTAACTGCTTCGATAAACGAGAAATTTCATCATTAGCTTTTAGCTCAGGTAATCTTTCACCAAGGTTTTCAACACTCATTTTGCTTGCAGCAATCGTAACTTTGTCAATTGGTTTAAGGGTGTATCTGATAAATACAAAACCAATTATCAAGATTACCCCAAAAAATATAGGCATAAAATTTTGTACGGTAGAGTAGTAATCATCAATAGGATACATGAAGTAATCAAGAGGAGCAATGATAGTTACCATCAAGTTTTCAGTACGTTTGAAGAAATAAAAAACATCTTCGCCTTCGTACTTGACATTTTTCAAAAAGGCATATTCATTGTTATGCCCCTTCATCTTAGCAGTATGATAGTACTTACCCTTAAATTTTGTTTTTATCAATTTCTCCGTTTCGGCAATACTATGATCATAATACAAACGCTGTGGAGCTAAAGTGATAAGTGACTTTCCAACTATATTAGGAGTGCTTACAATTCGTTCCCCTTGACAGTCGGTAACATAGATATAATACCGTGCTTCTCTATAGTATAGATTACTTAGTAGTAGAGCAAGCTCTTGACATGGAATAGAGTCATATTTTATAGGTTCCTTCTTTTTAACGGGGACTTCTTGTTCGTATGCACTCGGAGTTAAAATCGCTTTTTTAACATCTAATTTTACTTCTTTCTTAATTTGGTAAGACTCAGTAATATTACAGATTTTTGATACTAAGGTATCCATTTCGGTTAGAGTACGCTCATTTGTTTTATGCTCAATCGTTTTGATAACATAAAAATTTGCTAAAACGTAAGTTGCAACCGCAATAATTGTATAAATAATACTAAGTTTCCACCTAATCGACAGACGATTCATCAATCAATCCCCTTTAGTTGCAATAGAAAATGTAAAAATATGAAAATATCTTCAGATAAAAAAATATTTGATTATTTTTTACACTAATTAGAAATATTTTTCGTCGCTTAAATTGTGAAATGTAATATTTTATGGGAGCGGGGAAATGAGATTAGAACCCATGGAAAGAAAAACTCATGCTGAACGGCCAAAAGTAGAGCCTGAGTTTGATATAAAATCGCAAATTGCGGAACAAAGCAAGATGGAAAAAGCAATAGAAAAAGCTGAAAATATAGCTGCTTCACAGAACGACCATATTGCACAAGAACTAATGACTATTCAGCCAAGAAAGCAAGTTGAACAAACTGCAAGAGAACAGTTAGAGAAAGGCTATATAGACGTTAAGGTATAGAAATAAGAACAGTTTATTAATCAAAATCCGATGTTTTAAAAGCATTGGATTTTTTTCTGATTATCTTAAAAGCGGACTATTCTGTTTTTCAATCTTCAAGTCTTTTAGCTGTGATGCTTTGATTGCAAAACGCAGATAGAACCCTCGGTAATCACCAAAAGGAGTCCAGTTAAATCGTAAGTCCCAACAGTGTAAATCTTTGTGTAGCGTCATCGAAGGAGTTCGAAATTCACCATTTATGAAGTCATAACCAGTACTTGCAGTAACTTTCCAAGTTTCGGCAAATCTACATCCAAAATTAGCTGATAGATATAGAGTTTCATTTTTTGAATTTGGGTCTTGAGTAGGCTTAGAATATGCATAGGTCAATCCTAATCCTGTATTCCATGGTAATCTGAAAGGAGTATATCCTGGAGTATTTTCAGCGAAATAATCAATCTCTGGCTGCTTTTTGTATTGTGCAGTAAATCTCGAACCGAGAACAGGTTTTTGCTCTGTTTCTGTTGTATCTTTTGGTTTTTTTATCTCCTCATCTTCGCTTAAAAATGAAATTCCATCAGATGAAAAAGATGTAGAAATACTAAGTGATAAATTTTTCAAGCGAGCAATCCCCTTTCCATTTTTCCAAAGATATTGGTTTACTTTATTATAAGTTTTAGTTGTTTTGCCTGTGTAAATATTTTGTTTTTCAACGACTTCTTCATCATAGGGAGTAAAGCGAGCATTACCCGAAAATTGTAAAAACTTAATAGCAGGCGTTCTGAACCCAAGTGAAATATCACTCATATTCAAACTATCCGCTGCTAAGTTATAGTTTCCGCTGAAATTCAAAGTAAGCAATTCATAATTTTGCTGAATAGTACTATCTCCAACACTTGTAGGAGCTTTAAGTTCAAACACATGCTTATCATTATATCCTATAGAAAATGCTTCGTTACGGCTTGCTAAACCACCCCCGTCATCTTCAAAACGGGAGTAGAGTACAGTTTCACCAAATTCATTTTCGTATTCGCCAAAATAATTATCGTTTTGCACCTGTTCAGGAGTCCATCTCAAATTAGCCGAAGGCTGGTAAGTATGCCTAAAAGCAGTAAAACCAAGCATTTCAGGCCTGATAAAACCTAAGAACGGACGACGATTATCCACGATACCGAACAGCTTCGTTGAAACTCCTGTTGAAAAAGAATAATTATGTTCATAGAATGCCCCTGCATCATAGCTTTCATGCAAAGAGGAGTCTTCCCTACTGTAATATTTTGTCAAACTTCGACGGTAAATATTTGAGCTATATCCGATAGAAGGGGTAATTGTGAAATACCCCAACTTTGGAGAAACGGAAATACTTGGACGAAGCTCAATTCTACTTTGGTCATCATATCGGAAAGTTGTATCAATATAGCTCGTATCGGCCAATGAATACTCATCATAGGTAACATTTTTTTGATTGTTATAAAGTATCTTTGTACGCATTCCGGTTTGAATATCTTGAACCCACTGTGGCAGAGAATTTAATCTTTTTAAAGGTTTAAAATTTGGAATATTATATGATGCCTGCGAACTCTGAGAAAATGAATTATCAACTATATTTTGGTCTCGGCTATAGGAGGTCGAGAATGAATGACCGTTATCAAAACTTTTCGAGAATGACGCATTTGATGTAACCGATTGTTTTGTCCAGTCTTCCATTGAATTTGAATAATTACCGGAATAAGTCTTTCTATTGAAGCCTTGAGTTCTGAAATCGAGATTCACAGTCAATCTTTCTTGTGGACTAAGCGTTTGGTTATGATTTAGTTTCACAGCCCAGTTTGTATTATACGGGTCATCAACATCATTCTTTGTACGCCCATATTCAAATTTTACCGAACCGGATAAAACATCTCGCTTAGTCCAACGAGTATGATTTTTCAGCATAAATCCCCCCTTACTGAAAAAATCACCTTTTAACTGGGTATCCCAATAATCAGAGGCTGCCCAATATACACCTAAATCCTTGAAAACCACACCTCTACGTCCCGAAAAATAGAATGATGGAATAATAATTCCAGACTTTCGACCACTCTGCATCGGGAAAAATAAACCAAATGGAATAGTAAATAAAGGCATATCCTCTACATAGAAAGTTGCAGGCTCAACCATTACTTTATCACCTGTGATGAATTTCATTTTTTCCGCTCCGAAGTGATAATGTGGCTCGGGGGCATCGCAAGTTGTGTAGTAGCCGTCCTCAATAAACATTTCATTCTTTGAGATTCTTTTGATTTTGGAACCAAAATAAAATCCTTCGTCAAGGTGGGTTTCTCCAAGAGATATTTTACCTTTCTGTGTCTGATAATTAAAACGGATTTTTTCTCCGGCATACTGTTCTCCATTATCAGTCATAATCGGGTAGCCAACTGGAATTCCGTTAGAATCCAAAACTCCATTAGCTTTAAATTCGGAGGAATTAAAATCAATTTCAATGATTTCTGCTTCTATCTTGTATTTGTTATAGTCAATTTTTGCCTCACCACGATACCTCATAATTTTATTTTTTAAATCCATAGTTATAGTATCGGTTGCTGTAGAATAGACATCGGAATCCAGACCATTTTTATTTACCCCTGTTCGGAGTAATAAGGAGTCTGATTTGATGCTTACGCTATCGGATTTGATTTTTAAAGTATCAATATCTTGTGATAGCAACTTGCAAAATCCCACAAATATAAAAAATGCAGGTAAGAAAAAAATTCTCGCTATTTGTATATTTTTAATCAATGATTATTATTCAATCTCATTCAAATTTACAACTTCCATTTTTTCGGGTATTTCAGGAAAAATATTGAATTTAACTTCTTCGTAAAACGCCTTCTTAGGTACGATAGTAATTATTTTAGATTCGTCTTTCGATTTGATTTTTATAACCGGATAGCCTCGTATATTCTTTACATCTTGTTCAATCTCTTTCTCTTTCGATTTTTCGGAGATCAGATGTGGTGGATTAATAGTATAAATAGCTTCTCGAATCTGTCTTATTAGGGAATCCACTGAAATTGAAAACATAATAGCTTTTTCCAAATTCTCACGTGAAGGAGTACCAACATAAGCTATACCGTCCATGTTGTTAAAAATTATGGCTTTATTCTTATCTGCCCATAACTCAGCTACATTAATTCCAAATGGGCCATTGATTTTAATATGAAGTGAATCGCCATTATTTATCTCTATATCCCCTCTCACAGAAGTATTAAGAGTAGGAGAGTTAATAATAAGATTCGATTCTATTCTCATTGACGGGTTTGATTTTCCAGTTTTCTTAATTACCGACTTATTAGAAGTACATGAGGAAAGTACAAATGCAAAGCAAATAATTACCCAACCTATTACCTTAATTTTAATCCGCATACCCAATCTTCTCAAATTTACCAATAATAATCCAATTAATACCGAATACCACAAAGCATTACAGTAACTTCATAGTACGATAAAAGTAACCATGAGTTAGCACAAAATTACGGAGAAATCCTTATATGGAAAAATAAAAAATTAGATTAATTTTTCAGATTATCAACAAGCATAAATTTTTCTAAACAGTACGCCCCGGATAGAGAGACATTATTATCTTCATTGTTTCCTCCTGAAATCCAGCCAAAGCCATTTTCGATACAAATACGAACAAAGGAACAGAGAAAAATAACACAACTAAACCTACTGCCATTCTTAATTGAAAACTCAAAACAAATATGTTGGTCTGTGGTGCAAATCGTGCTAATAATGCCATAGTTAAATTTGTAATAAATATCGCAACTATAATCGGAGCTGCAATTTTTACTCCTACTATCAAAACCGAAGTTGCAAATTTAGTCATGAGTTTAACCGTCGCACCGGATATAGCGAATGTATTAACAGGAACGGCTTTCATGCTTGCATATAAAGCCTCTATCAACTGCCCTGGCCCGCCTACAAAGAGAAAGAGCATAATCATAATTAATTCTTTGAACTCACCTATAAGTGCCGGAGATTCTGTAACATCAAACATTGCAGCAGGTTGGTAGCCCATATCCACATCAATCACCCCGCCTGCCATTCGAGCAGCATACATACACATATTTGCAGAAAATCCAATCATCAACCCCATGAGAAATTCTTTGAAAACGAGAATTACTACATTCCAAGCGTGAAAATCTAATTCCATCTGTTCTGTCCAAAACGCAGATGTCATCATCACGGCCAATATCATTGCAAAAAACCATTTCAACTGAGAAATTACTGCTATATGTTTCCAAACCGGAGCAATAGCAAGAAATCCTAATATTCTTATGAACATCAGGGTTCCAAACATGAACTTGGATAGCAGTTGAAATAATGTTAAATCTATTAGCATCGTAGTAATCTCTTTATGAAACGTAGCCGAATGTATCTAAATATGCCCTACAGTCCACCAATCCGATTTATTAATTCAATCGTAAAATCTTTCATATTTCCTAAAAGGTATGGCATCAATAGTAATACCACAAGGAAAATCGCCAATAGCTTCGGCACGAAAGTCAAAGTTTGTTCTGAAATAGAAGTAGCTGCCTGAAAAATCGAAATCACCAAACCCACCAAAAGTGAGACAAGCAAAATCGGTCCTACTATGATAATACAATAGTAGAGTGCTATTCTTACTATTTCCATTACAGTTTGGTCAGTCATTTTATTTAACCTATATATTTTTCAACATCTTAAATTATTTTTATTTAAGTTAAAACATAGTAATCAGGTCATAATAGACCGCATCAGCGACTCTATCACTAAATACCAGCCATCTACAATTATAAACAACAATATCTTCACTGGAAGCGATATAAGTTGCGGTGGCAACAGAAACATACCCAGCGACATCAAAGTACTGGCTATAATCATATCCAACACTAAGAATGGTACAAACAACAGAAATCCAATTTGGAACGCCACCCTTAATTCGCTAATTGTATATGCTGGAATTATTTGCCATGTTGAAACTTCGTTAATATCTTGCGGTTTATCATGCCCGCTCAGTTTGATAAATAATGCTAAATCACCCTCATCGACTTGATTCAGCATGAACTGTCTGAACGGCTCAATAATATTTATAACTGCTTGCTCCTGAGATATTTCTTCACGTATGTACGGCTGAATACCCGTAGAGTTGGCTTCGTCTAATACAGGCTGCATTACGAAATAAGTTAGGAATAATGCCAATCCAGTCAGCACCTGATTAGGTGGTTGAGTGTTAGTACCCAATGCCGATTTTAAAAAGTGGAATACCACGATAATTCGCGTAAAACAGGTCATCATTACAAGAATGGACGGTGCTAATGTCAATACCGTCATAATTGTAATAATTTGTAAAGTTAGCACTAAGTCCTGTTGGTCATCGGCGAAATCAATATCTATACCGAGCTTAGGCAATGCCATTGGCATATCCGGCTCTCCGGTCGGTGCCACTTGAGCTTGAATACTTACGCCGCTTGAAAATGTAACGGCTATAAAAATCAATAGTCTAATTAACCATTTCCGATTTTGCATGCCTACCCCGCATGGAAAATGTTTATTATACGTTTATTCCGAAAACTAATTCGGACAAGCCATATACTTCAATATCTTTGCCATAAAAAACATCTATTCTATAACTTCAAATATTAATGGACTTAGAATTTTATTAACATTTTATAAACATTAGAAACGGTTGTATAAAGACAATTTTTAAATTTGGGTGGCTGCTATAGGACATATAAATATGGATAAATATCTCTAATCATATTCCCACGTACAACATCTTATTTTGACGTACTTCTCCCTCCCCCAAAAAACACCATTTTTCGGATACCCGCCATTGCTGGTTTTCATTTCACACGGTCATTTATACTTGAAGTATTTTAATCTTCAAGTGACCGTCACACTAATTTTCAATGAACTCGCTGATTTAAATAATATAGCTCTAATCTATTGCGGTATATATCAATCTATAATTCACGTAATGTCGTGTCCGCAATAGCAGGTCCTGAGTTACCTCTGAACCTTATTTTTTAATTCTGATTTTTATCCCCTTTGCCGTTCTCGCATAAACCGCAATGGGGACTGAATTTATGTGAACTCGAATTCCTTACCAATCTTTCTAATATTTTTCATGTTTACTCCTTGAATTTACTCTATAATTTAGTAATAACAACATACTAATACTATGTCTGACACCCCTATATAGGAGGGGAATTTATCATTTTATTCCTAATCGTTCTACCAAAGATTTGCGAATATCTATAGGCAGAACATTGACCTATGTGAACACAAAATCGTAACTCATTTTTTACATCCTATGTACAATTAAAAAAATAATATTCAACTGAATTATTAAGTTATTAAAACGTTAAAATTCAGTAATGCAAAATTAAAACTAATTTTTTGGACAGGCAACCGTACAGTACGCCGTACAGTGTGACATATTTTTTGCCAAAACTTTTGCCAAAAAATATATCTATGAAATATAAGGAGTTAGAGAAAATAGGATTTTGAAATGGAGGACAAAAAAAATGCAAAAAAAATTGAAAAAAATGCAAAAAAGTTAAAAAACCAGTAAAAATTCCGAAAATTAGCAGGACAAAAAAATCTGAACTTCAAGATATTAGTGTTAAAATTACATATTTAAGATTGTATTTTATTTTTGGGGAGACTGTAATAAATATGATGAAAACCTCAAACTAACATTTTCATATTTACAAGTAATCAAAAAAATGTCCAGCACTTATAAAGCACTGGACATTTAATATATCTACCATATTGGAAATTTCTTATACCATTAAGTTATTTAACAATTTTAGAAATTGCTTTGAACTTATCTGTACCGGAAACTTGTTGCAATTCAAATAATATAGATTCATAAGTGGTGATTGTTGCACCTTCCTTAATCATTCTTTTAATTGCAAATTTCTTATCTTTACTTGATCTTGAAGATACAGCATCAGCAACTACTATCGGGTTATAGCCTGCTGCAATTAAATCAACTACCGTTTGCAACACGCATATATGAGATTCGATTCCGGATATGATAATATTTTTTCTGCCTAATTTTTCTAATTCTTTGACAAATTTTGGTTCTCCCATACAACTGAAAGACATCTTTTCAATAGGTTTATAATTCTCTCCGATTATCTCTTGCAATTCATCAAGAGTATTACCTAATGCTTTACTATATTGTTCAGTAACGATATAGGGAATTTCCAATACATTCATTCCCATGAAAAGGCGTTTCATTCTATCCAACAACTCTGCATTATTATCAATTGCCGGAAAAAGTCTTGATTGTATATCCAATACTAAAACTGCCGTATCTTCTTTTAATATTCTCATAAATAATATCCTTATTTATTAATTATTTAAAACTCTTCATTTAATTTTTCAGGTTTAGTCTGTGCGATTTCTACTGCACGCTCGTAATTATCTTTTGAAACCCATACCCTAACGAGATTGATACTTCCAACCTCCATTTTGAATGATGATGAACCTACATTGACAACCGTAGCTTCAATCCCTTCATTTTCTAAACGATGTTTCAATAATTCTGCGTCTATTGGGTTCGAAAATTTTTCTACTACCATGTAATCTTTTTCTTTCATCAGAGACCTCAACTACTTTGAATAAACCTGCCTTCCATTTATAAACGTAGCAATAACCTTAGTGTTGTATATTGCACTTTTATCATGTAAATCATTATCAATAATTGTCAAATCTGCTTTATTACCCACTTTTATAATACCCCGGTCAGAAATACCAAGATGTTTACGTGGATATAAAGTGTAACATTTAACCGCTTCTTCGATACTAATAGCTTCCTCAGCAAACCATGGTTCGGAATCACCTTTGGGAATACGATTAACGAAAGCATCTATCCCCGTAAATGGATTATGTGATTCAATCGGATAGTCGGAACCGGCGATTATTTTCGTACCTAAATCAAGCAAAGTTTTCCATTTGTATCCAGTTTCTTTACAGCGATTAAAGCCTAACCGTTTCTCTGCCATTTTCGCATCGCTTGTGCAGTGAACAGGCTGCATAGATGCAATTATGTCATTTTCTACCAATCGTTTTTGGTCAATAGGATTAAGCAGTTGCGTATGTTCGATTCTTAGTAGTGGACGGTCTGGTCCAAATTCTTTGTGTAATCTTTCGTAAACATTGATTACCATACGATTTGCACTATCTCCGATTGCATGGGTTGCTATATCGAAATCTCGAAGTAACGCTGCTTTTGTTATTTTATAAAATTCTTCTTCTGTCCAAAAGTGAACTCCCATCATATTGGTATCATCAGAATATGGTTCTAATAATGCAGCACCATACGAACCTAATGCACCATCGGAATATAATTTTATTCCACGAACATTGACGTATTCATTTTGAAAATGCCAATATGTAGAATCAGCTAAGTACTCGTCTGAGTGTGCAGAAAGGTAAACTTGGGCACGTAGTTTTGGTTCGGGATTAGTGAAATATGGCAGATAAATATAAAACTCATCTGCAAGTACATCAATAGCTCCTATTTCAGTTAAACCATTTTTTATCAATTCATTTTGTGCGATTTGAATTTGATTTGAAATCTCCGCTTCAGTATATTCAGGCAATAGATTTAATATTATTTCTAATGCTGCATCAATTAAAATTCCTGTAGGTTCTCCATTTTCATATCTTTCTATTTTTCCGCCCTGAGGGTCAGGTGTATTTTTATCAATATTTGCAAGTTCTAATGCTTTAGAATTTACCCAACAGGAATGCCCGTCCACACGCCTGAAACATACTGGAAAATCGGGATAGACACTATCTAAAATTTCTTTTGTTGGAAGTTCTGAATTGGGGAAAAATTCGTGATTCCAACCTCTTCCATACAGCCATTGTCCTTTGTTTTGGGTATAATCTTTTGCAATTTCAATACACTCTTCTGGTGATTTTGCACCATAGAAATTTGGCTCAGTCATAAGCATACCTAATCCCGCGAAATGTCCGTGTGCATCGCATAATCCAGGCATAATATATGAATTTACATCTTCAAAGATAAGCTCGCCATTTTGTACAATTCGACAACCTTTATCAATTTCCTTTATATCCGTAATAATCCCATTAGCATCAATCTGAATTTCGAGATTATCAGGCATAATGTATTCTTTAGTATTTTTCATTTTACTACATGCTGTTAGCATAATTGCCAACACTATTATTAATAAATATTTTTTCATAAGTTTCTAAATTAATTTATACAAACTATTTAACGTTTCCATTACTTCTTTGTACTCATTCATACGAACTAACTTTTTTCGTACCTCATCGAAAATAGGAAATTCTTCCAGATATGTTTTATAATGTTTTCGGAATTGCCGTAAGCCAATGAAACCACGATAATTATATGACATAGTCAAATGCTCTATACAAACATCTAATTTTTCTTTCGCACTTGCAATTTTATATGTCCCTGTTTTTAAAAATTCTTTTATATACTTGAAAATAAATGGATTATCCATAGCAGCTCGTCCAATCATCAAACCGTCAGTTTTCGTTTCTATAAAACCTCGTAGTGCATCTTGTGGGGTGAAAATATCACCATTTAAAAACATAGGAATTGATAGTTTCTCTTTAACCTTATCGAATAGATTCCAGTCAGCTTGTCCGCCCATTCCATTGCTTCTGGTTCGGCAATGCAGAGCGATGGCTTTACAGCCGGCCTCTTCCAGTTTGGGAGCAATTTCTTCGATAATAATTGAGTTCTCATCCCAGCCTAAACGTGTTTTTGCAGTGATAGGCGTGGAAACAGCATTCGAGCATTCTTTGATAATTTCTACCATTAAATCAGGATTTTTTAATGCACCAGCTCCTGCACTACGTCGACAAATTCCGGGCTTCCAGCAACCGAAATTCATATCTATAAAGTCAGGCTTATAATCCCGTTCTATTGCAATACAGGATTGCACCATAGCCTTAACATCACCAGAATACAACTGCAAGGCAATCGGACGTTCCTCCTCTGAAAAATCCAATTTCCGTTTGAATTTGTGTTCAGTTTTATAGGCAACTTCCGCTTGAATAAACTCGTTATAAATTAGGTCTGCACCTAATCTTTTACAAATTTTTCTGAACGGCATATCTGTCACTCCGTCCATTGGAGCAAGAATCAATGGATTCTCAAATTTTATCCCCCCTATTTTACATTCACGTTTTTCCATAGCGGGAAATACGAAATAGATTAGTTTGTATTTTTGAACGTAGATAGTAATAGGAGATTATCCGCATTTACATGATTTATTGCTTTATGAATTCTCCCTGCATCTTAACATCGTTATCTATTATTATTATTAAGTATTTACCTGTAGGTAATTCAGATATATCTATTTTCTTTGTGTTTGCAGTAATAACTAATTTTCCGTTTATATCGTAAATTTTCACAGAAGAGCCAAGCTCCCGATTTATTGTTATTGTATTCTGTGCGGGGTTCGGATAAACTAAGTTATCTAAGTATTCTAATTCATCTTTAACACTTACATCATCTTCGGTCGTAAATTCCCACACATCTGACCAGTCTGTTTTATTATTATCACTATCTTTTCCCCGTACTCTCCAAAAATATTTTTGGCTATACTCCAATTCTCCGAAATTATGTGTTGATGACTGAGTTTCTTCTTCAAAGTTAATTGTAGCAAAAGTAGAATCCTTGGTAAGTTGGACTGTGTACAATAGGATCTTATCATCTTTTTCCCAATCTAACCTTGCGTTATTATGTGGTACGTTTGTGCTACCATTTACAGGATTTAATAATACCGGCGAAGCTGATATATGTTCTATCTCAATCCTTACAGTAGAAATATTTTTATCATAACAATAGCAATCACAATCAGTATCGTATTGAGCTTTAACCACTACTTCCGAACTAAATTCCGTACGACCATTTTTAATAAGCTCTTCTACATCTAATTTATTAAATTCAATCACAATTCTTAGAGAATCATCTTCCTGTATTTCAATTGGATAGTCGTAATTTTCATTTAAAATTCTAAACCCGTATGTCGGTTTTTTTAGGGTGATTGAATCTATTAAAATGGCCTTATTTGATTTATTGGTAATGATTAAAGTATCATATTTTATACTTTCATCAAGCATTAATTTTGAAAAATGAACCAAAGAATCAGCCTTCAATTTTGGTGGAAAATACTCAATAATATAGCTGGTATCATTACCTGCTTTATCTGAAAAATATAGATGTGCTTTTGCATCTTTTTCTTTACTTATAATATCCAAAAACCAGTCGCATTTCGCAGAAAATCCGGGTATAAAATCATCTTGAACGGTAAACTTATAGTTATTACTCTTATCATTAATCATTTTAATATATTTTAGTTTCGACGATTCATTTTTAGCAACATCAAGGACTGTTCCAACATATTTACCGCACCCTGCACTACTGTATAAAATTTTAGGAGAAATATTATCATCTATCGTGTTATTGTATGTATTTACACCAAGTACACTGTACCCGTATGACTCATAGTAATCATAACCATACTGTAAAACTCCCATAGGTTTATTACCGCGTAAACCATAATAAAGTGCCTCTGAATCGGTTAATCTAACTGTAACAACCTTCCACTTTATATCACCTTTATTGTATATATCCTTTCCAGAAGTCTTTGCTATCGTATTTAATTTTTGCCAATTCATATTACCATTTTTTCTAATTCCGAGTTCAATATCATTTGGAATTTCTCCATTATCGGTAGCCTGATAAATAATATTTATATAGTTTTTCTCAAATCCTACCTTATTATTTCTTACCGGTATAGCAAAATAAAATTCATTTGAATAATCTGAAATTGGGTTTAAAGTAGCTTGAAATGGGTCGCCTTTCAACTTATCTTCAGCCTGACCTGTATTATATTGTGTAACGGTAATTGGAGCATCAGCATGAATTAATACTGGCCGTAGTTCATCTTCCTCATCAACTATTCTTCTAGAAATAAATCCGCTACCTTCACTTCCACCTACCTCACTTAATTTTCCCCATACTTTATCATCTTGATATACAGTTGTAGGCTCTGAAGTATATACACGAACTATGGAACCATTTTTCCTATTGATTATCGGAGTTACATGATATTGTTTTCCCCAGCTGTCTATAGGTCTATCCTGTGAAATAATATAATCGCAGTAAGGTACATTTGTGGGAACATAAGCACAGAAATTTCCTGAAATTACGGCTACAGGTTTGTTAGAATGTACCAATGAACCTGATAAATCATTATAATCGCCAGCTACTCCAATTAGCCATACATCGTTAGAATTCATCTTTTTGGTAGCCGAATCACCAAATGCTAACCTGTTTACTCCGGGAGTATAATTACTTTGGCTTCCGCCAAGTTTGAATTTTACTTTGGTATTATCGTAACCAGCAACTATGCTTGTATATGATGTAAGATATTGGGAACCGTCATCAGTCCCGGGATCATTCCAAGAAGAAACAACATAATCAGTACCCCATTGTTCTATGGGCAATATCATAAATCCATCTGAACTATATCTGTATCTAGTCATACCATAGCATATAATTGGTTCATCGGAAATAATTTCTAATGCTCTTCCTTGATAGACTGTTTGGGGTTTAGGTGCGTCGGAATCATCTTTCGTGTACATTTGTGCTGTTGAAGGGGATAAACCAAATTCGATTACTTCATTAGGTTGTGCAGTTTTAATACTTGAATATCCTAACGCCTCTATGTGTAGAGTAACATTAGTAACTCTATCTGATACTGCGTAAATTTTAATCTCGTTACCCCAATCATCTAGTTCCCAGCAGGGATGAAATGTTAGCAAGAAACGAGTTCCAGCAGAATTAGAACCGAGTAGTAATGGTAAATCTTTCTTAATCGTTTCACTATCGAAATCCGTGTTTTGAGAATATATTTGGTTTCCTAAACTGAGAATAGCTATTAATAAAATGATATAAAATCGTTTTCCATAAGTCATAACTAACCCCTAAAAAATTGATGATACTATACTAAAGGTACAAAAATAAGAAAAAAGTTACACCTAACAAAGAAAAATATATTTTTGATGAAATGCGAAGATTAAATAACAAGTTAAATATTTGATTTTACAATAGTTATATGTTTTAAAAAAACAGCGACCTGAATTAATTATTATTCATAATCGCTGATTAGTAAAATTGCTACGTAAAGACTTATTCTATTCTTTAATAAACTTGCCTTTTTCTATTCCATTTGCTGATTCTACTATGACAAAATATACTCCTATTGGTAAATCAGAAATATTGATTTTTGATTTAGAAGTATTCAACATTAGTTGTCCAGTTCGGCTGTATATTTTTACAGACTGTATGTAATATTCTGATGTAATTGATATATAGTCATTAGCAGGATTTGGGAGAATTGTTAGAGTGGACTCTAATTCATCTTTAATGCTTGCATCACCTTTGGTTTTGAAACGCCAAACAGCAGAAGTTTTTATCACTCCGTCTTTTTCTGCACTAACACGCCAATAATACTTTTTATCATAATCTAAATTATTCTTTGGTGTAAATTCCAATTCATTTAGTTTAACATCTAAGGAAGGATCATTAAAACTGCTATGAATACTTGCTTGAATTCTATAGTTATCAACCATACCACAATCAGACCACTTGAACGTAGGTTTGATACTTACTTTAGTCGCTTGATTTTGAGGTGAAGTCAGCATAGGAACGCCAAGATCGTAGGCATATCCTCTCAACTCTAAAACAGGGTCATGTCCAGAGCCACTATCATCAGAGTTTGAGATAAATTCAATATATTCACTATACTCTTTTTCTTCTTTTGGCGTATAGGTTATTTCAATTATTTCATGGCTTCCTTGCTCAATAGTAACAGGGGTTGCGAATGAATATGTAAATACCCCATCTTCTACTCCTTCCGAAACTTTTAGCCCGGAAATGATTAAATCAGCATCTCCTATATTGTATATAACCTCTGTCTTTACAGGTGGATATTTCGTTCCTATAGTTGTTGTTTCAAAATCTAATCTACCAACTGAAATTTCAGGAAAACCATTCGCTGCCTTTGCTACTGCCAAGTATTTATAAAAACAATATTTTTTTTCCTTATCCGAGTAGTTCGCCTTTATACCGATTGAATCAATGAAATTAGTCTGACCTTGTTTTATTTTCTCTGCAATAGAAGCAGGGTCAAATGTTAAACTAATATCAATTTCCTCGTCAGGTTGGATTTCGTAATTTGGCAAAATACCTCCATTTTCGGAATAAATAGAATCATCAATTTTGAATCCCATAAACTCATGATTTTTTTCATGATCACTTGACATTAAGAAAACAGAATCAATAACAACAGCCAGTTCAGTATTATTTATAATGCTAATAGTTTTTGTCATCGGTTCACTATCATAAGAAGAGACTATATACTTATTAATAGGAGGGGTAATTTTAATTTTAGTAGCCTTGTGTTCGAGAATAAAAGTAGTATCGTTACCTGCACGGTCATTCATAGAGATAACGGCACGAGCATCTTTACATGGGTCTTTAATTTTTAATTCCCATTCTAATTTATCGGTCTCTCCTGGAATAAAGTCATCATCATTCCATTTTAATTCATAATTGTAGCTCTCTTTATTCACTAATCTAAACGACGAAAAATTTGAACGTAGAGAATCAATATTTTCAGGTTGTTCCGTAGCAACACCTACAGCATTCCCATCGCAACTCATTGCAACAGTTGTAGTTGGACACCAAATATCCGAAATCGACAAGTCGTTTGTTCGAGTAGAAAGAGGATAGCCGTAGGAATCCGAACCCTCCAAACCGTAACCATAAGCTGCAAATGGTTCTTCTGAACGAAGTGTATATACATCTTCATTATAAGGTAGGGAAAATTGTACTGTTTTCCAATATCTACCATCTGTGATTTCTGGGTCTTCAAATGTGTAACCTGTCTCAGAAACGACAGTATTAAATGGAGTCCAATTTACAATTCCATTATGAGGCATACCATATTCCAAATAATCAGGCATTAAACCATCTATAGTCGATTTATAACACACGTTAATGTAGTTATTGTCGAATATTATATTTTCAGAGATACCAGGAACACAAAAAGTAATTTTTTTACTATACTGCTCCACAGGAACCACCATCATCATAAACGGGTCGTATAGCGTACTATCATCTCCTTGACTCGGATTATACTGATAAACAGCAAATGGTTTATCTGATGTTAAAGTTACAGCACCAACGGGTTCATCAGCATCTTCATCTATGGCTCTAATACTTATCCAACCCTCATCTTCAGAGCCACCGACAGATTTTATAGTTTTCCAATATTCACCATTTCTGTAAATGTCGGTATTAGGTTCTGATGCAAAAATACGTATCATACTCGCTTTCTCACGTTCAGCAATAGGAGTGATATGGTATTTACGCCCCCAACTTGAAATCGGTAAAATATGTTCTATTAGATAATCAC
>PDWI01001258.1_pt1 | contig 40325 bp, 37 predicted proteins | sample 1430891 | NCBI WGS metagenome assembly PDWI01 (sample SAMN01162508, study PRJNA174530) | Oral metagenome, whole genome shotgun sequencing project. | biome: Marine environment; feature: Marine mammal; material: Swab sample of the gingival sulcus; isolation source: swab sample of gingival sulcus... | reverse complement strand
TATAAAGGGTGTTTATGAGATTTGCTTTTATAGGAGATGTTGTTGGAAAACCTGGGCGCGAGGTGATAAGAAAGCATTTAAAAAATATTAAGAAAAAACACAACATAAGTGCAGTTATAGCAAACACAGAAAACGCAAGTCATGGCTTTGGATTAACATATAAAAATGCAAATGAACTTTTCTCTTATGGGGTAGATTTTATGACAGGAGGAAATCACACTTGGGATAAAAAAGATATAATTCCCCATTTAGATAGTTTAAAAGTTCTTCGTCCTTTAAACTACCCTAAAGGAGTGCCTGGACGTGGGCTGGATTATCTTAAAGTAGGTGAGTTTAAGCTGTGCATTATAAATCTAATGGGACTTTTTACCATGCCTTGGTGCGAAAACCCTTTTATAAAAGTTTTAGATGAACTTGAAAATATACAAAAATGTGATGGAGTTTTTATAGACTTTCACGCTGAAGCAACTAGCGAAAAAAGAGCTTTGATGCAGATGTTAAAAGGTAAGGTTTCTGCTATTGTAGGAACTCATACTCACGTTGGAACTGATGATTTGTGTATTGAATGCGGTACTATGTATCTAACTGATGTGGGTTTAACAGGGTGTAGAGATGGCGTTATAGGTATGGATAGCCAAGCGCCGATAAAGCGATTTTTAACTGGACTTTCATCTTCGTACGAGATACCAAAAAAGTGTAAGCCCATACTGCAAATGGTTGTTTTTGATATAGAAGATTTTACATGTAAAAACGCATATAAGTTAAAAGTTTTAGACGATAAAGAGTTTATCATAGATGCTTTTAATGAGGATATCTAGTGGATAGCTTTGAATTATTGGAAATTTTAAAGTCACATTTTACGCCAAAATATCCTTTTTGGTGGGAAGAAGCTGGCAGTTTTGATGTGGTTATTGGAGCTATTTTGGTTCAAAGAACAAAATGGGAAAATGCTCAAAAAGGGTTACAAAACCTTAAAAAACATAATAAAGCAATGCTAGAAGAGTTAGCTTTTCTTGATGAGATAATTTTACAAAATCACATAAAAGAGTGCGGTTTTTATACCCAAAAAGCAAAAAATCTTAAGCTGTTTTGTCAAAATGTTTTAGAAGATTTTGGAGATTTTGATGAGTTTTCTAAATGCATAACAAGAGAGTGGTTGCTTTTTCAAAAAGGTATAGGTTTTGAAAGTGCTGATGCTATATTAAATTATGCATGTAAAAAAGAGGTTTTTGTAGTAGATAGCTATTTGCACCGAATTTTGACACATTTAGGATTTTGTTTTGATGAATATAATCAGATGCAAGATTGGATTATATCTGGGCTTGATGATAGGTTTTATAATCTATATTCGTCTTCGGTAAGTAAAGCTCAAATATACGCAAGATTTCATGGTAAAATAGTAATGTTTGGCAAAGCACATCTAAAAGGTAAACGTTTGAGCGATGATGGTAAGGTAATACTAGGGATTTAAAACTACATGTAAAAATATTTACATGTAATTTTAGTTTTGTTCTAAAACATTTTTCAACATACTTCTTACGTTATCCATTCCCATATAAAACTCTTTTGTAAGTGTCATTGCTAAGTATTCACCAAATTTTGTTGGTTTTATAATTCCATCTTTTATAGTAATGGCTTGTACTGTTTTTAATGCCAAAAGTTCATATTTTAGTTCTTTTTCGATAGATACGTTGAAAGTTTTATTAAAATCTTTTATGCAAAATGAACCACCAAAAAACTGCATTAAAAGTTGGTATTGGAGCTTCTCTTTTAATGTAAATTTTCTACTTCTTGCATCTATACTATTGCTGTTAGTAGTTAGTAGGTTGTGGTATTTATTTAAATCATACGCATTTACATATAGCCTATCATCTATATAACTAAAAGCGCCGCTACCTATGCCTATATACTCACTTTGAGATACTGTATATTCGTCGCAAAGGTTTGTATCTTTCAAAGCAAAAGACCAAGCATTATTTAGATGGTACTCTTTTAGCTCATCTCTTATAATATTATAAAACTCATACTCTTTGCTTTTTGATATATCATAAAGGTTACGTAAGCATGAGTGTTTTGTGTAATGATGGTTCATTAAGGGGTAGGTTGTTATCTGCTCAGTTTGTAAGCTTTTTGCTATTTTTAAGTCTGATATTAGCATATCTTCTGTTTGGTTTTTAAAATTGTATATCAAATCCAAACTTATAATAGGCAATATCCCAACGCTTTTAGCGATTTTTTCTTGTAAGATTTCCGATGAGCCATATTTATCGTATCTTGACATCTTTTTTAAAAGTTCATTATCAAATGTTTGAACGCCAACAGAGATTCTATCTATTAACCCTTTAAATCTACTAAGGGATTCTGCGCCTATGTGATTTGGGGTGCTTTCACAGGAGATTTGCTTAAGATCAAATATCTTTTTTGCATACTCTATGGTTTTAAATAGCTCATCTTCATCTACAAAGGGAGTACCGCCACCTATATACATGGTCTCAAACTCAAATCCACTATTTTTTACTTTTTGAAGTTCTAATCTTATATTTTTAAAATACTTTTTTACTTCTTCTTTGTCGTATTTAAATTTATGAAAAGAGCAAAATGAACAAAATTCATAACAAAATGGAACATGCAGATATAAAAAGTATTTTTTATTTTTATCAATATTATGCTTTATAGGTTCATTTATATATTTAATACCGAGATTATTTCGCATACGATTTCTAACCATCTGCGTTCCAATCCATGTAGATGTAATATTTTTTATATTCATTCATAACCTTTTTTTAAGTTTAGTAAACTTATTAAAAAATACCGATGAATAATATCATAAAATACTTAATGTATTATATAAATCTAATACATAAGATTAAATTTATATAATAATTACATGTAAATTTACTTATTTGTTTAAAATTAAGTGTTATTGATAATAATTTAGTAATAAAATATATGATTTTTTATTGTAAAATGCATTTTTGTTTATTGCCTGTTGTTATTATTTTGTGTGTATTGAAAGCAGAGAAAGATTTATATAATAAAAAAATTTAAAAGTAAAATTTAAGATAATTAATCCTAAAGACTATAACGATAGACCTAAATTGTCAAAATAGAGATAAATGAACAATAGCATTTCAAATTACACGAGTGATTAACAATTGGAGGGCTTTTTATGCCCCCTAGATTATAAATTGTGTTCTTTTTTGTATGCAAGTATCATATTGTAAGCTTCATCTTTTAGGTGCAGCTTCTCTTTTTTTAGTGTTTCAAGCGCAAACTCTTCCATGTGTTCTCGCCCCTCTTCAACATCATTGATTTTTCTGTCTAGTTCGTTGTGTTTTTCGAAAATTTTGGCAAAATGCGCATTTTCTTGTTTCATTTTTGTGATAACATCACGGTACTCATGTAGCATGTAATCTCCTTGATAAAGTTTATGTAAGTTTATCAGATTGTTTGTTAAAATGGGGTTAAATTTGTCTTTTTTTATGTTCTATAATCAGCGTTTAAACTCACATAATCATGTCCCAAATCACAACCGTATGCTGTAAACTCACCATCATTTACATGTAGATTACATGTGATGGTAAAATTTGATTTTTTCATGATTTTTACGGCTTTTTCTTCTTTCTCTTTTGTTAGCACAGGGTCATTTTTGTCATAAATTAACAGTGTATCGTAATGGATTGTTAAATCCTCTTCGCTAGATACAACACCACTTGAGCCTATAGTTGATGCAATTCTGCCCCAATTTGGATCTTCTCCAAATATAGCAGTTTTAACTAAAAGAGAATTACTAAGTGCTTTTGCGGCTTTTTGTGCTTCATTTTCATCTTTTGCACCTTTTACTTTAAAAGCGACCACTTTAGTTGAACCTTCTCCGTCGCGAAGTATTTCAAGAGCCAGATGATTAAGCGTTAATTTTAAAGCTTCATAAAAAGCCTCTTTGTCGTAAGTTTCACTTTGTCCGTTTGATAAAAGCATCAAAGTGTCGTTTGTTGAAGTGTCACCATCAACACTTATAGCGTTAAATGAGGTTTTATTAGCTTGTTGAAGTAGTTCTTTCATATCTTCTTTTGGTACTTTTGCATCGGTTACTACAAAACAAAGCATGGTTGCCATGGATGGCTCTATCATTCCAGCACCTTTGCAAATAGCAGCTATGTGAAAACTTTTTTCATTTTCTAATTCTACTTTAAAACAAATCTCTTTTTTAAATTTATCTGTTGTGAGTATTGCGCGCGCTGCATTGTCAGAATTTTTATCATTAAAATCAAACTTTTTAATTCCGGCTATAATTTTTTCTTTTTCAAGCGGATACCCTATGACGCCAGTTGAGCTCATCAAAGGGTTGGTTGTATCTTTTACATGTGAAAGTATCTCATCAATATCGTCTAAGCCTTTTTTGCCAGTCATTGCATTGGCATTTTTAGAATTTATCAAGACAAAATCGGTTTTAAAATCTTTTTTATATCTTAAAAAATGTTTTATAGGTGCTGCTTGAAATCTATTCGTAGTAAAAAGTGCTTCGACTTCGCAAGGGGTTTCGCTTCTTATAAAAGCCAAATCACCATCTTGTTTTTCACCGATATAATCTTTTTTTATACCACTATTTATTCCATCACTAAAAAAACCTAGCACATTATCAATACCGCCTTTTAGTGGAAAAATGTTAAACATATTTTAATTCCTCTGGTTTATTTTTTTGTCTTATAATTCGTTTGCTATCTTTTATCCCCTCAGTTGTTCCTATGATAAGCAAGGAGTATCCTGTTCCTATTAAAACATCTCCTTTAGGCATAGGAAAGAATTTTCCATTATTGTCTTTTATGCCAACGATACTTACATTGGTTATATCTCTTAGGTGTGCTTCTTTGAGTTTTTTAAATCTCATCCAAGAAGTATCAGGTACTAAGACCTCTTCTAAGCTTATAGGAGTATCGCGACGGTATAGGATTTTTTCAAATACATTTTGCATATCTGGTCTTAAACTTACCATGCTCATACGTTGCGCTACAAGTTCAGATGGCGATATTACTATATTTGCTCCTAGTTTTTTAAGCTTTTCCACATCGCTTTGTTTATCTGCATTTGCCATAATAAAGTAAGGACTGCGCCCAAGTTCTTTTTCATACAATCTTGCTGAAGCTATTTGTGCGATATTGTCTGCTACATTTTTACTTAGTGTGATCATGCCTCTTGCGCTTGAAAAGTGGGATTTTAAAAGTGCAAGTTCTGTGTGTGGATCTTCTTTTAAAACATAAGGGTAGCGGTGCTCACGTGCAATTTCAAGTATGTTATCATTTGGATCAACTACCACAAAAGGCACGTGACTTTCTCTAAAGTGTTGAGCTAGTTGGATGGTAAATTCGTTATGATAACAGATAACGTAGTGTTTTTTTAATCTTGCGATTTTATATAGCATACTTCTTTCCTTTATAATGCTTATTAACGCCCCTTTATTTAACACATCAACTAAAATACCTACAGAAAATGAAAAAACTCCAAATCCAAGTATAATAAGAGTTATTGTAAAGAGTCGTCCAGCAGGAGATATTTCGCCGACTTCACCAAAGCCTACAGTTGTAAAAGTTATACCGCTTTGATAAATAGCATCAAGAAGAGGAAAATCATCTATTATGATGTATCCCATAGCCCCTATCATTATCATCAATACGATTGATATCAAAGGGGCACGAAAGGGTTTTAATTGTTCATAAAGTTCATCGCTCAAAGTTACATGTGGCGATGTTCTTTTTTTCCAATTGAGGAATTTTTTAATACTTCGCGCAATATTCACGCATCTTCCTCGAAAATATTAAAATTAAGCGTTTTTCTTCAATGTTCTAAGAGTTGAAGCAGCAACCTTAATCTTTTTTGTAGTTCCATCTTCAAGGGTCACTCTTACTGTACGAAGATTTGGTAAGAAACGTCTTTTTGTCTTATTGTGAGCGTGGCTTACATTATTTCCTACTTGTGGTCCTTTTCCTGTGATTGCACATTTTCTAGCCATCTTTTTATCCTTTTAAATATATATGATTGGTATTTTATGTTTTTTATTAAATTGTAATACCGCGTAAGGCGAGATTATACCAAAAAATGTTTAAGATTTGTTTATAAAATATACATTTTTATTTTTTTTGTCAATTTGTTTAAAAAAGCTACGATATAAGTTCACCCTTATCTTTTTTATATTAAAATGCTTGGGAATTTTATCTTAAAAGGAGATTTCATGAAAAAAGTTCTAAGTGCATTAACTATTGCAGGTATTATGGCTTCAGGGGCATTGGCTGGTTATCCATCAAAAACTATAAATATTATAGTTCCATCAAAAGCAGGTGGTTCAACTGATACAACAGCAAGACTTTTTGCTGATACTGCTAAGAAGTATTGGAAAGATGCTGAGTTTATGATAGTAAATAAACCAGGTGCAGGTGGACTTATAGGTTTTGAATCGATAGTAAGAAGTAAGCCAAATGGTTATACTTTAGGGCTTGTTTTTACTCCACAGCTTGTTGCACATATCGTTGCAAAACGTGCAAAATATACACTTAAAAACTTGAAAGTTATAGGAAATATTGCAGAAGACCCGGGTATTGTTGCAGTACACACATCTTCACCTATTAAAAATTTAAAAGATTTGGCCGAGCTGGCAAAAAAGAAAAAACTTACAGTTGCGGTAAATGGTATAGGAAGTGATGACTTCTTAGCCGCAAAAGATTTTGAAAAACAAGCTGGTGTGAAATTTAACCTTATGCCAACAAAAGGTTCAACTGAGCAAAAAGCTGCAATTTTAGGAAACCACATAGATGCTTCATTTATGAACTTGTCTCAGATGCTTTCTCAGCATAATGCTAAAAAGGCTAGAATTATCGCAGTTTTATCAAAAAAACGTGCAAAACTTTTGTCAGATGTTGCAACTTCTCAAGAGCAAGGTTTTGATGTGTTTATGACAGCAACTCGCGGACTTGTGGTAAATAGTAAAGTTAAAAAAGATATTGTAAACAAATTAGTTGATATTTATACAAAAGTTATAAATGACAAAGATTTTCAGGAAAAATGTGAAAAGACTTATATCTTTTTAGATCCATTAAATTCGGCTGATTATACAGGTTATCTTAAAGCACTTCAGCAAACTACTCAAAAAGTTTACGATAAAAACCCTTGGTAGTTATAAATGAAAAGAAAACAACTTGAACTTATTTTAAGTCTTAGTTTTGTTATTTTAGCGGTACTGGTATATAAAAGTACCGCTAATTTTAACGCGTCTTCTATCGTAACGACAGGATTTTACATCAAATTTTTAGCTATTTCTTTGGGAATAAGTGGTATTTACGAGTTGGTAAAAGCTTTGATGAAAAATGATTTGTCATCTGTTGATTTTGCAAAAAATCCGAAGAGATTTATTCTTTTAATTTTATCTTTATGTTTTTATGTGTTTATCATGGAGTATTTGGGTTTTATTGTTTCGAGTATGATATTTTTACCTTTAACCATGTATGCTATGGGATATAAAAATATATTAAAATCATTTATTATCAGTGCTTTTGTGGTAGCGTTTGTATATGTTTTATTTGTGCAAGTTTTTGAGATACCGTTGCCAGAGTCAAGTTTATTGGGAGATTTAGAATGATAATGCTAGATGCCTTGCAGGCGGTTTTATCCTTTGATGTTATTTTAGCCATAGTGCTAGGAACTATTTCAGGAGTTTTAATAGGTGGTATCCCAGGACTGACAGCAACCATGGCGGTTGCTCTTTTAATACCGGTTACATTTTCATTTTCTCCTCTTGTTGGACTTAGTGTGATGGGCGGTGTATATGCAGGTGCGATGTATGGAGGCTCGATTGTAGCTATACTCTTATCTACTCCAGGTACGCCAGCTGCAGCAGCAACGGCTTTAGAAGGATATCCTTTAACTACACAAGGAAAAGGTGGATTAGCTTTAAAAGTATCGGTTGTGGCTAGTTTTATTGGTGGAACTTTTTCTGTATTTGTGCTTTTGTTAATATCACCTATTTTGGCTGAATTTGCTTTAAAATTTGGTCCACCAGAGTACTTTTTGCTTGCTCTTATGGGTTTAACAGGAGTTATATCTGTTTCAAGTGGTGGGATAAATAAAGGTATTATTTCAGGTCTTATTGGTCTTATGATAGCACTTATAGGAACAGACCCAATGAGTGGAAGTTTAAGATATACCTTTGATATAGTTGATTTGTATGAGGGTGTTTCATTTATGCCTGCGCTCATTGGTATGTTTTCCATCACTCAAATGTTAGCACTAACTGGAGAAAATAGTATAACAAAGCATAATTTCACGCCTAAAATAAAGCGAGATAAGATGCCAAAGGGTATGACAAAGCCTATTGTTACAGGAACTATAACAGGAACTATTGTTGGTATTATTCCAGGCGAAGGCGCTACAATAGCTGCATTTTTATCTTATAATATCGCAAAACAAAAATCTAAACTAAAAAAACTCTTTGGAAAAGGAAATCCTGAAGGAATTGCCGCAGCTGAAAGTGGCAACAATGCATGTGTGGGAGGCTCTTTAGTTCCACTTTTAACCTTGGGAATTCCTGGAAACACAGTATCGGCTGCTTTGATGGGTGGTCTTATGATACAAGGACTAATTCCAGGACCAGAACTCTTTACAACCCATGGAATTATCACTTACGGCTTTATAATCTCACTTTTTATAGCAAACATAGTCTTTTTATTGATTGGCTTATATTTTGCTCCATATTTTGCTCGTATTTCTTCCATTCCAGCTTCTATATTGATAGCTTCTATAAGTGTATTTGCCATCATCGGTTCATACGCTATACACAATAGCATGTTTGATGTTTGGCTTACTTTGGTTTTTGCGTTTGGTGGCTATTTTTTACAAAAAATGGGTTTTTCTTTAAGTGCGATTATACTTGGTATGATACTTGGACCTATCGCTGAAAATGGTTTTTCCCAAGCTCTAACCATATCTGGTGGAGAGTATGGGATATTTTTTGCTAGTATTCCTGCTAAGATATTGTGGGTTATCATCTTAGCTCTTCTTATACAGCCACTTTTATCAAGCTATAAAGAGAGAAAAAGTAATAATATAGATTAAATATATTACATGTAAAAACTGCAAGTAAAATTTAAACTTGCAGTTTTTTTGATGATTTATTTTTTTTAACCTCTTTTAAATTTTAATTACGCTATATTTTGGAAATGAAAAAGTTAGACTTAAAATCATTTTACGACGTTATCGTCGTTGGGTCAGGTCCTGCGGGACTAGGTGCGGCTTTTAAAGTGGCTGAAAATTCATCAAAAAGTGTTTTGTTAATCGAGAAAAAAAAGATAAGTTCTGGAGGACTTAGAAACGATTGTAAGCAAAACTATACATTTCCCGTTGGCTTTCCATTTGAGCATTGGACGGAAGCTGAGGCAAACGAGATGCTCGAAGAGGTTAAAAAGCATCTAAATCCAAACATCCAGCCTCGCACTAATCTTCAAAAATACACAAAACGTGCTAAAAAACTAGGGGTAAATATACTTGAAATCGACCAAGCACATGTTGGAACTGATAAATCAGGCAAGTTAATCGCAGGGTTAATTGCGCAACTTAAAGACCTACATGTAGAAGTTGCACTTGAAACTGAAGTTAAAGAGCTAAGCAAGGATAAAAAAGAGCTTACTTTGGGAGATGGAAAGGTTATCAGTTTTGAAGATATTGTTTTAGCCTCTGGAAGGGCAGACTATGATTGGATGCAAGATCAGATGGATAGGTTAAATGTAGAATTTAGCGACAATATTGTTGATATCGGTATTAGAGTTGAAACTAAAGAAGAGAATTATTCTATAGTAAAAGATTATTATGATCCAAAGATTTTATTTCCAAATAAAGTAAGAACTTTTTGTACAAACTCAAGGTGTGCTCATATCGTACGAGAAAAATACAAGGGATACTACTCTGTTAATGGACACGCACTTTCGACTGATCGCGAACCAAATGGGATTGTAAATTTTGCTATGCTTAAAACTATAAGACTTACAGAACCAGTTGTAAGTGGGCAGCAATTTGGTAAGATTTTAGGTCAAATGGTAATGCAGCTTAGTGGTGGCAGTGTTATTATGCAAAGAGTTGGGGATTTTAGACTAGGTTCACGTAGTAAAAAAGAGACTTTTAATAATGACCTTTATGATTTTGAACCAACGTTAAAAAGTGCAGTTGCAGGGGATCTTTCTTTAAGTATGCCAGCAAAGATTTTGCGCGACATTTGGAGCGCTCTTAAAAAACTTGACTCCATCGTTCCTGGTGTTTTGCATCCATCAACCATACTTTACTATCCAGAGATAAAAACTTACTCAAATAAACCGAAGTTTATAAATAGAAACTTTATGGTAAAAGAGGGTTATTATGTTATAGGTGATGGTGCTGGAACAAGTAGAGGAATAACCGCAGCTTGGTCTTCTGGTATTAGAGCAGCGCAGGATATACTTGATAAAAAGTAGATAAAAAACTTACATGTAAACTTACATGTAAGTTTTTAATTTGTTATTTTCTTCGTAATATCTCTAGTGGACTTGATTCGTAAAGCATTGGGTCTATGGTGAAGTTTGCATTCCAGCTATTTAGTGTTATATCTTTCCATTCAAGTAGGTTTAACATCTCATTTTCTCCGCCAACTGCAACTCTAAGTTTTGGTTTTTTATCTATCGCTTTTGCTTCAGTATGACCTAGTTTTCTAAGTTCACTTATCTCACAAGCTCTTTTTTTGCTTGTGCTTAAAATCCTCTCATGCAATCCTCTTGTTATGCCTGTTATCATGTACATTCTCATTTTTTTCTCCTTTTTGCCATTTTAACATATTTTTCTAAATAAATTTATAATTTGATAAAAATATTTTAATTAAATTATATTATTTGAATATATTTAGCAACAATTTACATGTAAATTGGCAATAAATCCATATTTACATGTAAAAACTTTTTTACTTTAACACGTTTGTAATATATTTTTTTATAAAATATCCAAAAATTATATGTAAAGGTAAGGAACTTGAAAGAGTTAGAGCAATCCATAAACCAATCTTCCTCGCTAGAAGAGCTAGAGAAGTTAAGAGTTTCGATAATGGGTAAAAAGGGATATTTTGCCAAACAATTCGCGAAACTCAAAGATTTGAAAAATGAAGAAAAAAAGGAGTTTGCAGCTTCTTTAAATACCAACAAAGATAAATTTTTACAACTTTTAAATGATAAAAAAGTTTTTTTAGAAAATGAAGAGTTTGAAAAAAGAATGCGTCAAAATGCAGTGGATGTAAGTTTGATATCAACCACTCCACAATCAGGAGCGCTTCATCCTATAATGCACACTATGGATAAGATGATAGAGTATTTTGTTGGACTTGATTTTGCTATAGAAGAGGGTGGGTTGATAGAAGATGATTTTCATAACTTTGAAGCTTTAAATTTACCAAAGTATCACCCTGCACGTGACATGCAAGATACATTTTATTTTGAAGATAGTGCGCTTTTAAGAACCCACACGTCTCCTGTTCAGATACGAACGATGATGAGTCAAAAACCACCGATTCGTATGATATGTCCAGGTGCAGTTTTTAGAAGGGACTTTGATTTAACTCATACGCCTATGTTTCACCAGATAGAGGGGCTTGTTGTTGATGAAGTTGGCAAAGTGTCATTTGCAAATTTAAAATACATCTTAGAGGATTTTTTACACCATCTTTTTGGAGATGTTAAAGTGAGATTTCGTCCTAGCTTTTTTCCGTTTACAGAACCTAGTGCTGAAGTGGATATTAGTTGTATTTTCTGCGAGGCTGAAGGTTGTAGAGTTTGTTCCCATACAGGCTGGCTCGAGGTATTGGGTTGTGGTCAAGTTCATGCAAATGTATTTAAAGCAGTCGGATATGAAAATGTAAGTGGATATGCCTTTGGAATGGGTGTTGAGAGAATTGCAATGTTGTTACATAGAGTACCAGATTTAAGGTCACTTTATGAGGGAGATTTGCGTTTATTGGAGCAGTTTAGATGATAATTACGAAAAAATGGTTAAATGAATGGATAGATGTTAGTGATATAAGTACAGATAGATTATGTGAAATTTTTAATTCCATCGGGCTAGAGGTTGATAGTGTAGAGAGTATTCGCATGCCAAAGTCCATAGTTGTGGGATATGTAAAAGAAAAATCTGCTCATCCAAATGCTGATAAATTAAGTGTTTGTAAGGTTGATGTTGGTGATGAGGTGCTTGATATTGTATGTGGAGCGAAAAATGTTGCCCAAGGTCAATATGTTCCTGTAGCAAAAATAGGTACAAAATTTTCAAACGGTTTAGAGATAAAGCCCACTGTTTTAAGGGGTGAAAACTCAAACGGCATGATATGCTCTTCTAGCGAGCTTGGTCTTGCTAAATTAAACGATGGTATCATGGTTTTAGATGACAGTTTAGGAGATTTTAGCGCTGGTACACCTGCATGCGACCTTCTTGATGATGATGTTATTGAGCTTGAACTTACAGCAAATAGAGGGGATTGTTTGAGTGTCCGCGGAGTTGCTAGGGATTTAAGAGTTGTACTTGGACGAGAGCTAAAAAGTATCTCACATGTAGATAAAGATGAAAATGTTTTAGGAATTGGTAGAATATTGTCTTTACATGTAGAAGGCAAGTTGGATAGTGAGCTTGTATTTAAGGTATTTGAGTTTGAAAATATAGGCGAAAATATATTGATGCAACTGAGACTTAAAATCGTTGGAGTTGAGTTTGAAAACCTACTTGAATGTGTGGTAAACTACGCTACTTATGCCACAGGAGTTTTATTTAGACTTTATGATATTAAAGAGTTTAAAAAAGGCGATATGGCGAGCATAAAAGTTGTAAAAAACGATAAAGGATTTGATGAAGTAAGAGGGGAAGAGAGTGTTAGTTTGGTTGGATATAACCAGTTAAAACCTTGTAACCTTGAAAACTTTTCAAAATCAGTGATATTAGAGGCCAATTATATAAAGCCAGATGTAATCTCAAGACTTGGCATGGAAAACAAAGATGAAAAAAGCGATTTTCACTACTATCGTTCTTCAAGAGGTAGTGAGCCAGATTTGAATATGGGGCTTGAGTATTTAAAATCATTATTTTATAGAGAAGATGGGATTAAATTATATGGTGGCATGCAAGAGGTGGAGCTTTTAGAGAGTGATAAAATCATTAGCTTTGAGATTGATAAGGCTATGGCAATTATTGGTCAAGAGATACCTAAAAATGAAGTAGTAAACATCCTTAAAGGTTTAGGCTTTGGAGTTATCGCGCGACCAGAACAAGAGGTTATCAATATAGAAGTGCCTCCGTATAGACATGATATAAGCGATATGCAAGATATTTGTGAAGAGATAGTGAGAATAGTTGGTATTGATAACATTGAGGCAAAACCTTACTATTTTTGTGAAAAATCTCGTCAAAATTATGCATATAAAAACTTTAAAAAACGTTATAATTTAAGATACAAAAGTGTTGGAGTGGGATTTTTTGAAAGTGTTCACTATGTGTTTGACGATAGGCAAAAGATGGAAGAGTTGGGTCTTAGAACCGTGTATAAAAAACGAGATATTGCAAACCCAATCACAAAAGAGCTAAACACATTAAGAAGCACTTTAGCACTCCACCTTATAGAAGCTGCAAGTAATAATATAAAAAATTCAAAATCAAGTGTAGCTCTGTTTGAGATAGGAAAAACCTTTAGCCATCAAAGGGAAGAGCAAAATAAAATTGGTTGGATATTTAGCGGATTTGATGGTTTACAAAGTGTGCAAAATCATGGAAAACCATCGGCTATAGACTTTGCATCATTTATAAAAAAGATAGGTCAAATTGTGGGCGAATTTGAGTTAGTGCAATCAAAACCAACGAGCAAACTTTATAGTCCTTATGAGTTTGCTACGATTGTAAAAGATAAAGAAGAAATTGGAATTATTGGACGTTTACATGTAAAAATTGAAGATGATTATAAGTTGCCTCCAACATACTTTTGCGAATGTGATTTTGATAGGTTAAAAATTCAGGAAAAACAAGCATCTTCTTATTCAAAGTTTCCAATCTCCACAAGAGAACTTAGTTTGTTAGTGCCAAAAGATATGCCATTTTTAACCATTAAAGAGGCTATAAAATGCTCTAATAGCAAGCATTTGGTTAAATTTTATCCAATCGATCTTTTTCAAAGTCAAGAGCTTGGAGACAATGTAAGTTTAAGTGTTAAATTTGTATTTCAAGATAAGGACGCAACTTTATCAGATGAAAGCATTAATGCTTCAATAGACGAGATTTTAAAAACTTTAGATAAAAAGTTAGACATAAGATTACGATGAAATCATTTACTATAGAGCCCATACAACCTTTTAATGTAAAATTAAAAGATATTGCACCAGATAAATCAATATCACATAGAGCGGCGCTTTTTTCACTTTTGAGTGATAAGCCAACAAAGGTGAGAAATTTTTTGCAAGGGGAAGATACCTTAAATATGCTTGATGTTGTTCAAAAACTAGGAGCAACAATCGTTAAAAAAAATGGTCGCATAACCATCACTCCTCCAAAAAAAATAATCGAACCAGAAGTTCCGCTAGAGTGCGGAAATGCTGGAACTGCCATGAGATTACTTTTGGGTTTTTTAGCATCGCAAAAAGGATTTTTTGTTTTAAAAGGAGATAATTATCTATCTTCTCGTCCTATGAAAAGAGTAGTCGAACCTTTAAGAAGTATAGGCGCTGATATAAGTGGGAGAAGCGGAGGAGGTTATGCACCTTTAAGCATCAATGGTAAACAATTAAGATCTTTTAAATATAAAAGCAATGTAGCATCAGCACAAGTAAAAAGTGCTATGATATTGGCTGCTTTACAAGCAGATAAAAAAAGCATATATAGTGAACCTGAACTTAGTCGAGACCATACTGAAAAGATGTTAAAAGCAATGGGCGCAGATATAAAAACAGAGGGTAAGACTGTTTATATAAAACCTATTAAAAAACCTTTAAAACCTCTTGATATTGATATTCCATCTGATCCATCAAGTGCTTTTTTCTTTGCTATTGCAGTAGCTTTAGTGCCAGACTCTAGGATAGTTTTAAAAAATATGCTTTTAAATAAAACTCGTATTGAAGCCTTTAAAATACTTAAAAAAATGGGTTTACATGTAGAATTTAATATCAAGGAAAATAGTTATGAAAAGGTAGGGGATATACATGTAAAACATTCACCTTTAAAAGGTGTGGTTGTAAGTAAAAATATATCTCATCTCATAGATGAGATACCAGCTTTAGCCATTGCATTTGCAGTAGCAAAAGGAAAAAGTGTGGTGAAAAATGCAAGAGAACTTAGGGTAAAAGAGAGTGATAGAATAAAATCAGTTGTGACAAACCTTAAAAAAACAGGTATAAAAGTAGAAGAGAAAGATGATGGTTTTATAGTTTATGGTGGAGATTTAAAAAAAGCAAAAGTTGATAGTTTTGGAGATCATCGAATAGCTATGAGCTTTATAATAGCAGGATTAAGATGTGGTATGGAAGTTGATGATGTAGAGTGCATAAAAACTTCATTTCCAAACTTTTTTAAAATACTAAAAAAGCTTAAAAAGGGTTAAAGTGGAGATAGAATTAGCTCAAAAATATGGATTTTGTTTTGGTGTAAAAAGGGCTATAAAAATGGCTCAAAACTCTCCAGATGCCTTAACAACTGGACCTTTGATACACAACAATGAAGAGATAAATAGACTTAAAAAAAATTTTAATGTCACTACTTTGGAAGATATAAGCACCATCGAAGAAAATCAAAAAGCTATCATTAGAACCCATGGGATTACTAAAGAGGATTTTTTAACTTTAAAGAAAAAAAATGTTGAGTTAGTAGATGCCACATGCCCTTATGTTACAAAACCTCAAAAAATATGTGAACAGATGAGTTCTGAAGGATACGATGTTATCATTTTCGGTGATGAAAATCATCCAGAGGTAAAAGGAGTAAAATCTTACGCATCTGGAAATGTACATGTAGTTTTAAATGTGGATGATATAAAAAAGATACAGATTTCACAAAAAATCGCAATCGTTTCACAAACAACTAGAAAAGTAGAAGAGTTTAGTGTTATAGTGGATTTTTTGATAAGAAACTATAAAGAAGTTAGAGTTTTTAACACTATTTGCAATGCCACTTTTGATAATCAAGATGCAGCACGAAAACTTGCGCAAAAATCTGATGTTATGATAGTAATTGGTGGAAAAAACTCTTCAAACACAAAACAATTGTTAAATATTTCAAAAGAATTTTGCAAAAATTCATATTTGATAGAAAATGAACAAGAGCTTGAAAAATGGTGGTTTGAGGGCAAAAAAAGGTGTGGAATAACAGCAGGAGCAAGCACACCTGATTGGATTATTGAAAAAATAGTTGCAAAAATAAGTAAAATTAAAGTATAATAGCCAAATTTCATAAATTTTATGCTACAATAGTAAAACACAAATTAAATTGTAAAAAAGGACGCAAATGGCTGAGGTGAACAAAAATGTTCAAAATGATGCAAAAGAACTTGTTGAAGAAGAGGTTGATTTTGCTACAATGTTGGAGGAGTCTTTTAAAGACACAGGAAGCGATTCGCTAGTTGAGGGTATCATCGTTGAGATTAAAGATGATGCAGTATTAGTGGATGTTGGTAAAAAATCAGAGGGAAGACTTAATATCTCTGAGATTTTAGATAAAGAGGGTAACCCACAATACAAAAAGGGTGACACTATTAAGGTTTTAGTTACTGGCTATAGAAACGAAAGACCAAATGTATCTTATAAAAAAGCGATAAAAAAAGAAAAAGTTAAAGAATTTATTGATAACTATGATGAGCAAAATGATATTCTTGAAGTGCAAGTTGTAGGTAAAAATCGTGGTGGTTTTATCGTTGAGAATGAAGAAGGCGCTGATTTTTTTATGCCAAGAAGTCAAGCCGCAGTTAGGGATGCAAACTCTCTTATTGGTAAAAAGATAAAAGTTGCTGTTATAAAAGTAGATAAAGAAGAACAATCAGTTTTAGTATCTAGAAAGAAACTTTTAGATGAAGACCGTAAAAGACGTAAAGATATTATTAAAAAGTTACTTGAAAGCGAAGATGTCGTTGAAGGTAATGTTAAAAAGATAACCACTTATGGAATGTTTGTTGATGTTGGTGGAGTTGATGGGTTAGTTCACTATAGCGAGATAAGCTATAAAGGTCCAGTAAATCCAGGAAGTCTTTATAAAGAGGGCGATATAGTTCCTGTAAAAGCTATTAAGTATGATAATGAAAAAAGACATCTGTCTTTATCTATAAAAGCTGCAATGCCTGATCCATGGGAAGAGATAAAAGATGCGCTTGATGTTGGTGATGCCATAGAAGTAACAGTTAGCAATATAGAGCCTTATGGTGCATTTGTTGATCTTGGAAATGACATAGAGGGATTTTTACATATTAGTGAAATTTCTTGGGATAAGAATATCAAGCATCCAAAAGACCATATACAAGAAAACCAAACTTTAAATGTTGAAGTTATAGAGATCGATTTCGAAGAGAGACGATTGAGAGTTTCATTGAAACAACTTTTACCAAAGCCATTTGAGGAGTTTTCACAAAATTATAAAGTAGGTGATGTGGTAACAGGAAAAGTAACTGCTATTACAAACTTTGGAGCATTTGTCAAAATAGGCTCTATTGAGGGACTTTTACATAATGAAGATGTTTCTTGGGATAGAGAAGAGAAATGTAAAGAGCTACTTAAAGTTGGTGATGATGTTGAAGTAAAAATTGTAAGAATAGATAGCGAAAATCAAAAAATATCTTTAAGCAAACGTGAATTGGAGAAAAGTCCTATTCAAGAGTATGCAAAGAGCCATAAAAATGGAGACGTGGTTACTGGAAAGATAAGAGATGTAAAAGATTTTGGTATATTTGTTGAGCTAGATAAAAATGTTGATGCGCTTATAAGAAAAGAGGATTTAGGTTCTACAAACGTTGAAGATCTAAATGTTGGTGATGATATAGAGGCCGTTATAACATTTTTAGATGAAAATAAAAACAGAATTAGACTATCTGTTAGAAGATTGTCACGTATTAAAGAGCGCGAAGTTCTTAACGAAATTAACAAAGATGATAAAATGACTTTAGGAGACATCTTAAAAGATCAATTATCATAATATAGTAGATGCAAAAAAATATTTTAATAGCCATTTTCGCCATTTTATTTTTGGTGATTGTGGCTATTTTTGTTTTGATTTTTGAGTTTGATAAGAAGCAAGATGGTTTTGTTTTTTCAAAAGAAAACCATCTTGAGCAAGAACAAAAAGAGCCAAAAGCCAACACATGGATGCACAAATTAGCTAAATCAAATAGTTTGGATTATCATTTTCCAGTAAATGACCTTTTAATCAAAATTGATTTAAAGCCAAACGTAAAGGTTTCAAAAACTTTTTATACTTCATACAATTTAATCATAGATAATTTTGACCGATACTCCATGTTTTGTATAAAACAGGTATTTGATATGTTTAAAACTCCTTATGTTATAGTGAATGAAAAAAATAAAAATACCATAATCGTACAAAGTGAAAATAGCAACAATCTAGTTAATGTAGTAGAAGAGTTGAAGAAGTATGATATAAAATCTAAAATAAAAGAGGTTAAATATGAAAAAAATAGTAATATGTGATGTAATACACGAATGCGGAATAGATATGCTAAAAGCTGAACGAGAGTTTGAATGCGTAGATTATTCTGCTTTAAGTAAAAGTGAATTGCTTGCAAAGCTTGGCGATGCCCATGTTATAATTACACGAAGTTCGACTGATGTTGATGAAAAATTACTTGAAAGTGCAAAAGAACTTAAAGCGATAGTAAGGGCTGGTGTTGGTGTTGATAATGTAGATATTCAAGAGTGTAGTAAAAGGGGTATTATCGTTATGAACGTTCCAACTGCAAACACCATAGCGGCAGTTGAACTTACTATAACTCATCTTCTTTCAACTGCGCGCGCTTTTCCTTATGCGCACAATAACCTTAAAAATGATAGAGTTTGGAAACGAGAAAAATGGTATGGTGTTGAGCTTATGGGTAAAAAACTTGGGGTTATAGGTTTTGGAAATATCGGTAGTCGTGTTGCTATTAGAGCAAAATCATTTGGTATGGATATAGTTGCGTATGACCCTTATGTTTCATCTACAAAAATAACAAACCTTGATATGACATATACTAAAAATTTTGATGATATTTTAAAATGTGATTTTATAACAATACATACTCCAAAAAATAAAGAGACTATCAATATGATAGATTCTGATGAGATAGAAAAGATGAAAGATGGCGTAAGATTGGTGAACTGCGCAAGAGGTGGGCTTTATAATGAAGATGCATTATATAATGCACTAAAAAGCAAAAAAATAGCGTATCTTGGTATAGATGTTTTTGATAAAGAGCCATCGGTTGATAATAAGCTTTTAGATCTTGATAATGTTATAGTTACTCCACACCTTGGAGCAAATACTTATGAATCGCAAAGGAAAATATCCTTATCAGCCGCCTCTCAAGCTCTTGAGGCTATACGAGGAGTTAGTTATCCAAACGCATTAAATCTTCCTATACGTTTTGATGAGCTTCCAGATTTTACTCCTTCTTATGTGGAGCTTATCCAAAAGATGGCTTCATTTGCGGCGCAAATAAATAAAGCACCTATAGAATCTATAAAACTAGAAGCAAAAGGTGAGATTGGTCAATATGTGGATTCTATGATGACATTTGCTCTTGTAGGCGCATTAAATGAGAGCTTGGGAGATAATGTTAATTATGTAAATGCTACTTTTATAGCTAAAGAGAAAGATATAAAAACTCAAACACAAGTGTTGCCAGAATCTGCTTATAAGAATTTGGTAAGTGTTTATCTTTGCACAGAAAATGGCACAACTAAGATAAGTGGAACTGTATTTAACGAAAATGAACAACGTATCGTAAATATAAATGGCTTTAAAACTGACTTTAAACCGTTTGGTAAGATGATTGTTTTTCAAAACACAGACGTACCAGGTGTTATCATGCAGATAAGTTCTATCTTAGCTAGTACTAATACCAATATAGCGGACTTTAGGCTTGGACGAGATGGAAAAGGAAGTGCGTTAGCAGTAGTTCTTTTAGATGATGCTATTAGCAAAAAAACATTAAAAGATTTAAGCGATTTGGAAACTTGCCTTTGGGTTGAGTATGCAGTTTTATAATTTTAGGGGCAAAAGCCCCTTGTTTTTTTAAAATCCATTTTTACATGTAAAAAATATATTAGGATAGTTTTCTTCTTTTTAACACCAAAATCTTATAAAAAACCTTACGTTTTTTCACATAAAAACGAAGTATCTTATACATCATCTCTTTTTTAGAACAAATTCTTTTTTCATACCATTTTTTATTTTCAAAGCACAAAAAAACTTCTTCTAATGCCTGCTTTTCTTGCATGGTTAAATTAGTCATATATTTTGCCTTTGTGCTTTTTTTATTCGTTTTATAATATGCATAATTTCCTCATCATCCAAAAAGCTAAGCATTTTAAAGACCGCTTTTACAGCCATAGGAGAGCTATTTCCCAGTCTCCACTCTTGGTATGTCCTCATAGAAACATCAAGCTTTTTAGCCATCTCTTTATGAGATATACGTTTACCAAGTTGATTTGCTTCGATACTACTATGAATAAGATTAAAAATATCACTAGTGTTCAATACTCTACCTAAATATGTTTATTTTATACATTATAATTTATATTTTTACTAAATTAATTTATGTATTATATATTTATTTACTTTTAATTTACATAAAATCTATGTTAAAAGTACTTTAAATTTATAAAATATACAAAAATTTGTATATATAAAATATTTTATTGTCATTAAAAAGTAGAGATGAGAGGGATAAAAATATATGTAATTTTTTACATGTATAAAAATAAGGATAAAATTAATTAAGTATTAAATAGATATAATATTCTTAGGTAATTATGAGGAAAGATGTTATGAAAATAATGAATAAAGCATTTTTAATTTTATATTTTTTGTCAACTTATTTGTATGGAAATACTGGAGTATTTTTTGGAGCAGGAAATCAAGTTATTCCTATAAAAAATAGTCAAATTCAATTAGTTTATGAAAAAGTCGATTTTAAATTAACAATTGAAAAAGATAATGTCAAATATGGCCTCTCTTTTATGCCATGGGTAAATGTAAGGGCAAAATTTCATCTTAAAAATATATCAAAAAATAAGGTTTCTTTACAGATTGGTTTTCCTTTTCTTGATTTGCAAGGGTTTGGAGATGAAAAATATGTATTAAAGAATTTAAATTTTAAGGTTTTCAGTAATGGAAATGAAATTAAAGCAAAAATTAAAAAAGGTTTAATTGAGAAAAAATTTGACCCAAAAGGTCATTTTAAAAAAGTTTTTGCTTGGAGGGATAGTTTTAAGCCAAAGGAGGAAAAGGATATTGTTGTTACATATAAGATGTTAATGGGAGTTGCATCTATGAATTCATTTTTTAGAAATTATGATTTAGAGGGAAGAAAATTTAGCAGCATCGATGACTTAATGCCTGCTATTAATTATAATTTTAACTATATCACCAAAACAGCTTATACTTGGATAGGCAATATAAAAGAGGCTATTTTTACGCTAGATTGTAGTGAATTTTATAAAGAACTAGAAAAACAAGATTTTATGCAAATTATGCAAGATATGAAATTTCCATTTACAAGACCTATATTTTGGGAATTTGTTTATCCTAATTTAGCCATAAAGAGTAAAGGGGTTTATAAGTGGACATTTCGCAATAAAGTTCCAAAAGAGGGTTTGTCTATAAATTTCGTCGTTTTTTATTTGCCATCCATTCCTAGTGAAGTGAGCAATTATTATAAACACATGGTTTCAAAACTAAAAAAAGCAAATCCAAAAGAGCTTAAAGCTGTATTGTATAGCTACTATCAAAATATAGCTTTGAAAAAAGAACCTTCTGATGATTTTTCAAAAAAGTACTTTGAAAACATCAACTCAATAAGAATAAACAAAACTATAATTTTTGAGAAAGATAAGGAAAATTTAATCAAAATTGCCAATGATTTTGATAATTTGATTAAGAGATAAAGAACTTATTTAAATAATTTTTACTATTAGGTAAAATTAAAGTATATGAAATTTAATAAAGCTATTTTTCTACATGTAATAATTTTACATGTAGAACTTTTCTCGCCACTTAATAAGTTCTTATATTTGGTTTTGATATAATGAAAGTTATCAATTTTATTTTAGGAGAAATTAATGGCAACATATTCTATGGGCGATTTGAAAAAAGGGTTGAAGATTGAACTTAATGGTACGCCTTATAAGATAGTCGAATATCAACATGTAAAACCAGGAAAGGGTGCAGCATTTGTTAGAGTTAAGATAAAGTCTTATCTAAATGGAAAAGTAGTTGAGAAAACTTTTCATGCAGGAGATAAATGCGAACAGCCAAACTTAGAGCAAAAGCAGATGCAATACCTATACGATGATGGTGAACTTTATCAGTTTATGGATACAGTAAGTTACGAACAGATTGGAATCGAACATGACAATGTAGGTGATGTGGCTAAATGGATGATAGATGGAATGATGGTTGATATATTATTCCACAATGGTAACGCTATTGATGTGGAAGTTCCGCTGGTAGTTGAGCTCAAAATAGTTGAAACTCCGCCTAACTTTAAAGGTGATTCTCAAGGCGGTAAAAAACCCGCTACACTAGAAAGTGGAGCAGTTGTACAAGTGCCTTTTCATGTGCTGGAAGGTGAAGTTATCAGAGTTGATACTGCTAAGGGTGAGTATTTAGAAAAAGCAAAGTAAAACATTAGCCAAAATGGCTAATGTTTTTAATAACCAGCCTCTTTTAGAAGTTTGGTTATCTCTCCTTCATTAGGAAATCTCTTAATTCCCTCATCATTTTTTGAAAAAATAACTTTTCCATCGACATTGACTATGAAATCCCCTCCAGAGCCTTGAGTTAGCTCCACTTTGGCACTACTGTACGCTTTTAATATCTCTTCTTTCGCACGGAAAGCTACTGGTAAGTAGTTTCACATATTACAATACGTGATTAGTATCTTCATACATTCTCCTTATATTTGATGTTTTGATTATATCTTTTTTTTCTTTAAAAATATTAATATTAAGAAAAAAGATTTTCTCGTTTTTATACTTTGTAAGATAGTGGTAAAATGAATTATGATAAAATGATCGTAAATTAAGTATGGTTTAAAGGAGAAATTATGATTAAAGTATTGGTGCCATTTGCACAAGGCTTTGAAGAGATCGAGGCTTTGACGTTAGTGGATGTTTTAAGAAGAAGTGGTGTTGAAGTTGTTATGGCTGCACTTGATAGTGATGTTATAGAGGGTGCACATGGGGTTAAAGTTCATTCTGATGTTTTACTAAAAGAGGTTGTTAAAGATGATTTTGATGCAGTTGTTCTTCCCGGAGGACTTCCTGGGTCTGAATATTTAGCAAAAAGTGAGATGTTAAAAGGTATATTAAAACGACATGATGACAATAAAAAGCTTTTAGGCGCTATTTGTGCAGCACCATGGGCTTTGGGCGAGGCAGGTGTTTTAAAAAGTTCATATACTTGTTATCCATCTTTTGAAAAGGTTATAATGAAAAATGGTTATATTTCCAAAGATGATATTGTGATAGATGAAAATATTATCACTTCACGCGGACCGGCAACTGCTATGAAGTTTGCACTTGCGATTGTTAAGGCATTGTGTGGGGATGAAAAATATCATGAAGTAAAATCTGGTCTTTTAGCTTAGACTATGAAATAATAAACTTTCATAATTATGAAATATATTGATTATTGTGTAGAGAATGTATGATATAGGTTTTATTTTAATGATAGTTTGTAAAGACATATATTAATTAAAATTTGGATAAAAAATTTAAATATATTTATTATTAGTTTAATTATATAAATAATTAAGTTAAAAAATGATAACATTCTAACCTTGACGATAAATTGTTTCGTAGGTGGAACTAAATATAAGTTCGAATCTAACCATAAGCTTTACTTGAAACTTATGGTTGGTTATACAGAAATTTTGCAAATTACTTTATAATGTATCATAATTTAGGGGGCAGAATTATACTCTAAGGAGTTTTAATATGAATTTAGCACCCAAATTAATATGCAACTATGAATTGCAAATAAGCAAAAATAGCATATTTTTTTCAAAATGGTTGGTTTATTATGGGTAATTTAGATACGCACAATAACCTTTTTAGTAAAAATATTTTAGGCATTGCATATGTTACTGAGAATTTGTATATTATAAAGGCAAATCAGTATTTAGAAAAGATTCTTGGCTATAAAAGACATGAGTTAAATGGCGTATCTATAAGAAGTATAGCTTATAATAACTATGAATTAACAGAGAGACTTTACATGTTATCAAAAGCAAAAGAATTTGTTTCTCCTTTTATTCGAGAATATATATCTAAAGATGGCACACATGTTTTTGCTTTAGTTACTATAAGATCTATTTTTGATAAAGATGGAAATTTTGAGTATTTTGTATTTTCTGCATTTGATTATATGCCGTACTTTTTGGATATGGATAAAAATAAAAATCATGTTCCTATCATGTCTTTTAATAATGTTTCTTGTGGTATTTTTTTTAAGGATATAAATTTTCGGTATGTGTTAGTAAACCAAATATACCTTGATAATAATTACTTAGATTCTCAAGATATTATAGGGAAGCTTGATGATGATATATTTTCTAAAAAATTAGCCCTAACATTTAGGAGACAAGAGATTGAGGTTTTACAAAGTTCAAAATCTGTACAATTTGAATCTGTATCTTTTATAGATAAAAAACAGCAAAAAACAAAGACTGCTTTGCAAACTATTTATGATTTAAGTGGTAACCCTATAGGCATATTAGGAATTATATATGATGATTTTAGTTATGAAGTTAGAACAAGACGCAAGTTGATTGAGAGTGTATTTGCAAATTCACTAGAAGGTGTTATTGTAACAGATGAGTTTGAATATATCTTAGCAGTAAATCCATCTGCTACTAAAATGCTAGGGTTCGAAGAATCTGAGCTTATAGGCAAAAAGCCTTCTACATTTTCATCTGGCAAACATTCAAAAAAGTTTTATGATAACATGTGGAATAATATTCATCAAAGTGGATTTTGGCATGGTGAGATTGTCAATAAGCATAAAAATGGTGAAAATATTTTAGAAACCCTAACCATATCAGAAGTAAAAGATGAACATGGAAAAGTTATTCACTATATCGGTACTTTTTTTGATATGGAACAGGTTGTAAAGATGCGAAAAGAGTTAGACCATAACTCTGCAAAAGATGAATTAACAGGACTACCTAATCGTTTTTATCTGGAATTAAACACAAAACAACAACTTTTAGAAATTACTCAAAAATCAGTAGGTTTTATATATTTTGATTTGGATAATTTTAAAAATATAAATGATGCTTTTGGTCACTCGGTAGGTGATGATGTTATAGTGCAAGTATCCAAAAGATTAAAAAAAGTTATATGTAAAAATTGTACCATACTAAGAATGGGTGGCGATGAGTTTATGTTTATTGTTTATGAACTACCCACAAAAAACAGAGAAAGTAAAAGATGTTTAAATAAAATTATAGATGATATATTTGATGTATTTAAAGATCCTTTTATGGTTAAAAATAATTTTTACAATATTACATGTAGTATTGGAGCGTCTATATATCCTAGGGATGGTTATGACATAGATACTCTCGTTAAAAATGCCGATACAGCTATGTATCAAGCAAAAAAAGATGGTAAAAATACATATTGTTTTTATAAAAGCACTATTACTAAAGATTTGATGGATAAAATTGAAACTGAAACAAGTATGCGAAAAGCTTTACAAAATGATGAATTTTTTGTGCTTTATCAGCCACAATTTGATATGGAAAGTGGAAAAATTATAGGTGTCGAAGCTTTAGCAAGGTGGGAGCATCCTATCATAGGTATCATTCCGCCAGATAAATTTATACCAATAGCAGAAGAGAATAATCTAATATCAAAAATAGGAGATATAGTTTTAAATTTAGTCTGTAAAGATATAAAAAGATGGATAGATTTAGGATATGATTTAGAAGGTTTTAAAGTTGCGATAAATGTTTCAGCTGTTCAGTTGATAAATGAAAATATATATAGAAAAATAAAAGAGATAAGTAGTTTTTATAATATATCGCCAACTTATCTAAAAATAGAATTAACCGAAACTGCAGTTATGGAAAACTATAGTGATGCGGAGGAGTTATTATTAAAACTAGATAGACTTGGAGTTGATTTGTCTATCGATGATTTTGGAACTGGGTACTCTTCGTTTGCATATCTAAATAGATTTTCTGTAAAACAGATAAAGATAGATAAATCTTTTGTGGAAAATATTCCAACAAATAAAGATAATGTCGCCATCGTAAAGGCGATTTTAGCTCTTGGAAAGAGTATGAGAATCGAAGTTATAGCCGAAGGGTTAGAAAACGATATTCAAAGGGATTTTCTTCTAAAAGAAGGTTGCAAAAAAGCGCAGGGATATTTGTATTCTAAACCTATACATGTAGATATGTTAGAAAAGAAGTATTTATCTAATGATTAGCCCATATTTCTTACATTATTAACTATTTTTTTAATATTAAATCACTTTCTAAGCATTTTTTAAATAAAATAATACCTTAAAATAGTGCAAAGGAAAATCATGCAAAACAGACGCAAGAGGGTATTAGTAAAATTTTCAGGAGAAGCACTTGCAGGCGATAAGGGTTTTGGAATAGATACTTCTATTTTGAGATTTATCGCTTCTGAGATAAAAACTTTAGTGGAAAATGACATAGAAGTCGGCATCGTTATAGGCGGTGGCAATATAATTAGAGGCGTAAGTGCAGCAAAAGATGGACTTATAAAACGTACAAGTGGTGACCATATGGGAATGCTTTCAACTGTGATAAATAGTATCGCTATGCAAGAAGCTTTAGAACATAGAGGAGTTGCAGTTAGGGTACAAAGTGCCATAAAAATGGAAGCTATTTGTGAAACTTTTATCGTAAGACGTGCCCAAAGACATCTTGAAAAGGGTCGTGTTGTGATATTTGCTGCTGGAACAGGAAATCCATTTTTTACAACTGATACTGCCGCAACTTTAAGGGCTATAGAGATAGGTTCTGATATGATAATAAAAGCAACTAAAGTTGATGGAGTTTATGATAAAGATCCAGCTAAGTATAATGATGCTGTAAAGCTTGATACTTTAAGTTATGATAAAGCATTACAAGATCATATAAAAGTGATGGATGATACCGCCATAGCACTAGCGAAAGATAATAATTTGCCGATAGTAGTTTGCAATATGTTCAAAGAGGGAACAATTTTAAAGATTTTACAAGGCGATAAACAGCATTGTTCTATAGTAAAAAAAGATTAAGGAAAAAAGAATGAGAACTGAAAAAATAGCAGCAAGAGCATTAGATAGATTAAACGGAGATAGATATAAGTTATCTTTAGTGGTTGCAAAAAGATCAGAAGAGTTAGCTTCAGGCGCAGAACCGCTAGTTGAAGTAGGTATAAACCAATATAAACCTGTTGATATTGCTATAATGGAAGTAGCAGAAGGAAAAATTGGGTTAAATTCTTTTGTGAGTAAGTAATAGTGGAAGAACTAATAGAAAACATGATGCTCTGCACTGATATACAAAGTGCAAGCAAATTTCTATTTTTACATGTAAAAAAAAGTGATGATATCGAGAGAGCTCTTGATTTTTGCATAGCTAGTCACGAGGGTCAATATAGAAAAAGTGGTGAAAGCTATGCTATTCATCCTATTTTGGTATCTAGTATTGTTGGGTATCTTGGTGGAGATGACGAGATGGTTATCGCAGCACTTTTACATGATGTGGTAGAAGATACGCACTCGACTATTGATGAGGTTAAGCAGATGTTTGGCAAAGAGGTTGCAAGTTTAGTCGAAGGCTTAACTAAGATAGTTGAAATTCGCCAAGACAAGCTTATACCATCAACTTCAAATAAAAACTTAGTTTCATCAGCTTTAACATTTCATAAAATGCTTATCGCATCTATCAGTGATGTTAGGGTTCTTGTTGTAAAGCTTTGCGACAGACTTCATAATATGCTAACTATTGATGCGTTAAAAGAGGCAAAACAAAAACGTATCAGCGAAGAGACACTTTTGGTTTATGCACCAATTGCCCATAGACTAGGAATTTCATCTGTTAAAAATTTGCTAGAGGATTTGAGTTTTGCTAAAGCATTACCTGAAGAGTATGCAAAGATAGATAAGTATCTTTCAGAACATAAACAACAACTTCAGCTTCGTCTTAACTATTTTGTGGATAAAGCTACAAAATTAATGCTTCAAAATGGATTTGTAGAGAGCGCTTTTACTATTGATAAGCGTATTAAACATTACTACTCCATATATCTAAAAATGCAAAGAAAAGGGATAAGTATAGAGGAAGTTTTGGATATAGTTGCTATAAGGGTGCTAGTCCAAGAGCCTTTGGATTGTTATAAGGTTTTGGGACTTTTTCATCAACATTTTAACCCTTTGATAGTACGTTTTAAAGATTATATCGCTATACCAAAAGAGAATGGCTATCAAACTATTCATACAACTATGTTTGATGACACGGCCATCATTGAAGGGCAGATAAGAACTTATGATATGCATAAAACGGCTGAATTTGGAGTTGCAGCTCACTGGAAGTATAAATCAAGTGGAAAAAATCCAAGTTTAGATTGGTTAAATGATCTCTATCCTATTAAAAATGAACAACATGCAAATCCTGAAGATAATATCGAAGAGTTTTATGAGTATGCGAAGGGTAGTTTATATAGTGAAGATATAGCGGTATTTTCTCCAAAGGGTGATATTTATACTCTCTCTCGTGGTGCTATTGTACTAGATTATGCATATGAAATTCATACTGAAGTTGGATTAAGGGCAAAAGAGGCGTATATTAATGGCGCAAGAGTGCCACTTTTGACTGAGCTTAAAAATGGTGATGTTGTTCAAATAGTAACAGGAGAAGAGAAAAAGGCAAGGTGCAGTTGGATAAATATCGTAAAAACACCCAAAGCAAAAAGTGCTATAAGGCAGAATTGTCGCCAACAAACAAAAGAGATAAATATAAAAAGTGCATTAAATATCTTAGCAACCATCTTTAATGTTAGAAAGAGAAAGGTGCTTTATTGGTTAGAAAATGAAAATCTAAGTAAAAAAATAAGCCGAAGCGCAAAGGATGTTTTTTATCTAAAGGATATCGTAAATGCACTAAAAAAGTATCCTAGATCTGACAAAGTTTTGTTTCCGCTTTTAAAGATAGATAGATATCGTTTAAGAAGACAAAAGTTTGATAACATTGTAGTTTTTTCAAATCAAAAGATAGATAATGTGGAGTTCGATTATTGTTGTCATCCTCGTCGCGAAGATGATATAGTGGGTATAAAACAGGCTCATACGGTTACTATTCACCATAAACTTTGTTCAAAAGCTGTAGGTTTGATAGATAAAGATTGTGAGATGACGTTTGTTAGATGGTCATTAGATAAGCTTCATAGATATAAACTTATAGTAAGTATTGAAAATAAACGTGGCTCGCTCGCTTCATTTTTATTTTATCTTGCGCGTATGGAAGTGAACTTAGTAACCATAAAGTTAGAGAAGTCTGATGAAGGGGATTTGGATTATTTTGAATTTATCATTGAGCTAACAAATAAGGCAAATCCAGCACAAGTGGAAAGAAAGATAAAAGATAGATATTCTCTTGTGCAATTTGTTTCCCTTGATGATGTGTATAAATAAATAAAAAAAGGAAAAAAATGCTTGAAAACGCTTTAAAAGAGATAAAAAGAGGAAGCGCCGAGATAATAGACGAAGAGAGAATTAGAAAGCTTGTAAAAGATTATCTTGAGCACGGAAAAACATATAAAGTTAAGATAGGAATGGATCCAACAGCGCCAGATTTGCATCTTGGACATACTGTTGTTCTTCAAAAGATGGCAACTTTGCAAAAATACGGTGGATTTATCCAGTTTTTAATAGGTGATTTTACAGGTATGATAGGTGATCCGACAGGTAAAAATGCCACTAGAAAAAAGCTTGATAAAAAGACTGTTTTAGAGAATGCAAAAACATATCAAGAGCAGGTTTTTAAGATATTAGATCCAGAAAAAACAGAAGTTATGTTTAACTCAAAATGGTTAAATGAGCTTGGAACTTTGGGGCTTGTAGAATTAACTACAACTTTTAATGTAGCACGAATGCTTGAGCGTGAGGATTTTGATAAAAGGTACAAAAGCCAAACTCCAATTTCAATTAGCGAATTTTTATATCCACTTTTGCAAGGGTATGATAGTGTTGCTATGGATTGTGATATAGAGATGGGTGGAACTGACCAAAAGTTCAATCTTCTTATGGGAAGATATCTTCAGCGTGCATATAATTGTAAAAAAGAGCAAGCTGTTTTTATGATGCCACTACTTGAAGGACTTGATGGGGTCAATAAAATGAGTAAAAGCTTAGGTAACTATATCGGAGTTACAGATACCCCAAAAGATATGTTTGGTAAGATTTTAAGTATTTCGGATGAGTTGATGTGGCGTTATTATGAATTGCTAAGTAGTAAAAGTTTAGAAGAGATTTCACAGATGAAAGAAGATGTGGAAAATGGAAAACTTCATCCTAAAAAGGCTAAAGAGGGTTTGGCTATTGAGATAACTACTAGGTATCATGATGAAGGGAAGGCGCTTAAAGCAAAGGCTGATTTTGACAGTGTACATGTAAAAGGAAATATACCTGACGATATAGAAGTTTACGAGTGTGAAGGGGAGGTTTGGATAGCTAAGGCTTTGGTTGATGCTGGGCTTGAACCATCTACTTCACAAGCAAGAAGAGATATTAAACAAGGGGCTGTAAAAATAGACTCTAAAAAAGTATCCGATGAGCAACTTAAACTTCAAGCAGGAGATTATATAGTACAAGTTGGAAAGAGAAAGTTTAAAAACATAAAGGTAAAGTGATGGCTTATAAATCCATAAAGATAGGAAAACATCTTATTCAAACCCCTATATTTCAAGGGGGTATGGGTCTTGGTATTAGTTGGGATAATCTAGCAGGTAATGTTAGCAAAGTAGGGGGTCTTGGTATAGTTAGTTCCGTGGGAACAGGTTATTATCAAGATAAACGATACTCAAAAAAAGAGATCAATTCCCGTCCTTATAGTGAAAAAAATTTTTACTCTCGCGAGGGATTAGAAGCTATATATAAAAATGCAAGGAAGATATGTGGTGATAAACCACTTGGCGTAAATATCCTTTATGCTATAAATGATTATACGCGGGTTTTAAAAGATGCATGTGAGATAGGTTTTGATATCATAATAACAGGAGCGGGACTTCCAACAAATATGCCTGAATTTACAAAAGATTTTAAAGATGTGGCATTGGTTCCTATCGTATCATCTGCTAAAGCACTTAAGATAATATGTAAAAGGTGGAAACAGCGATACGATAGAATTCCTGATGCGGTTATCGTAGAAGGACCAAAAAGCGGAGGACATCAAGGTTTTACTTATGAACAGTGTTTGATGGATGAATATAGACTTGAAAATTTAATCGAGCCAGTAAAAGAGGAGATTAGAAAGTGGGGAGATTTTCCACTAATAGCTGCTGGAGGTGTTTGGGACAAGAGTGATATAGAAAATCTTATATCTTTAGGAGCAAATGGTGTTCAAATGGGTACTAGATTTATAGGTACGCACGAATGTGACGCAAGTGATGAATTTAAAAAAGTTTTGCTTGATGCCAAAGAGGAAGATATTAGTCTTATAAAATCCCCTGTTGGATATCCAGCTCGTGGAGTTTTAACAAAACTACATGAACTTATTAAAAAAGGTGATGCACCAAAGATAAAGTGTGTTAGTAATTGTGTAAGCCCTTGCAAAAGAGGTCAAGAAGCAAAAATTGTTGGGTATTGCATAGCTGATAGCTTGTCAGACGCCTTTAGAGGAAGAACAGATACAGGACTATTTTTTACTGGCGCAAATGGATATAGATTAAATGAGATAATAAGTGTAGAAAAACTAATGGATAAATTGGTCAATGGTGAAAATCATTAGGCTTTTATCTCTTTTAGTAATAAGCATAAGTTTTGTATTTGCATCTTATGAAGCACAGCTAAATGAGTTTGATAGCAGCTATAAGAGTGCTACAAAACGCCAGATGATAAAATATCATAAAAGCTTAAAGGGTATATATATAAAGTCTATCATGAATAGTAATGATAGGCTAAAAATAGAAGCCCTAAAACGTCTTGTTGTGACGTCTAGTAGATTAGGGCTTAGTTCAAAAGCTTACAAAAAAGAGCTTTTAACGTTGCAAAAACTTTATAAAAATAGAGGCATCGTAAGAAAAAGCGATATAAAAAAACTTGCACAAAAAGTACCTTCAATCAAATCATCTAAAAAAAAGACAAAACGAAAGCTCAAAGATTATAAAACTCCAGTAAAAGGAAGTAAATCCAAGATAGTAAAAGTAAAATCCTATCTAAAAGGAATAACGCTATCGTTTAATACAAGTGTTAAAAAAGTTGATGTAAGAGCATTTGCTTTAAAGGGACGCAAATATTATCGTTATGTTTTTGATATAGGTTCAATTTTGGCTATAAAGTCCCAAAAAATTTACCTAAAAGATATGGGGAAGGTTCGTGTAAGTCAGTTTGATAAAAAAACTGTACGAGTGGTGTTTGAAAGCAAAAAGCGTATGAAAATTTTTCATACAAAAATTGACAATAAGATAAACATAGGCTATGACAAAGTAAAAAAATCAAAGCGTAACAGCTCTAATGCTATTGCATCTACAAAAGTTTCAAACTATAAATCTAGAAGAAACAAAGTTATTGTTGTAGATGCAGGTCATGGTGGCAAAGATGGAGGTGCGCAAGGTGGAAGTGGAAGATTAGAAAAAAAAGTTGTTTTACAAACTGCTTTGAGAATTGGGAAAGAGTTAAAAAAGCGAGGTTTTAAGGTTTATTATACTAGGGTTAAGGATAAATTTATACAGCTTCGAAACAGAACAAAAATGGCAAATAAAAAAAATGCTGACCTTTTTATATCTATACATGCAAATGCAGCGCCAACAAAATCTAAATATAAAAAAATGCATGGGGTTGAAACATTTTTTCTCTCTCCTGCTAAATCAAATAGAAGTAAAAATGTTGCAGCTCAAGAGAATAAGTCTGATTTAGCTGAGATGAATTATTTTTCAAAACAAACATACCTAAATTTTTTAAATCGTGAAAAAATATTAGCATCAAATAAACTTGCTATTGATATTCAACGAGGAATGTTAAGTTCAGTTAGAAAAAAATACAAAGTACGTGATGGTGGTGTTAGAGAAGCACCTTTTTGGGTTTTAGTTGGTGCACAAATGCCAGCTGTCTTAGTTGAGATAGGATATATAACAAATCCAATTGAAGGAAGAAGGATATCATCAGGTTCGTATCAAACTCTTTTAGCTAAAGGAATAGTAAGTGGTATAGTGGGGTATTTTGATAAAAATCCATGATAAAACAAGCTAATATAAAATGGAATAACAATGTTCCTATCTCGCAAAGTTTTGATGAGGGATATTTTAGTATAAGTGGGGGTTTACAAGAGAGTAGCCATGTTTTTTTAAAGGGAAATAACTTACCTTCTGCTTGGGAAAATATGGATATATTTACCATAGGCGAGTGCGGTTTTGGAACAGGGTTAAACTTTTTAAATGTTTGGAATTTGTATGAGAAAAGCCAAAAAAAGCCAAAAGAGTTATACTTTATATCTGTTGAGCGTGAGCCTTTATCTTTAGAGGACTTAAAAAAAGTAAATTCAGCTTATCCTAAACTAGAAAGTTATGCAAAAAAGTTACATGTAAAATATCCACCATTAAGTGAAGGTTTGCATTTTTTAGACTTTGGACAAGTAAAGCTTATGTTGTACTTTGGAGATATTAAAAAGGCATTTTCAAATATTACATGTAAAATCAATGCTTGGTTTTTAGATGGTTTTTCGCCATCAAAAAATCCTGATATGTGGGATAAGGATACATTAAGTCTCATAAAAAATCTTAGTGCAAATAATGCTACTTTATCAACTTATAGTGTTGCAAGAGTGTTGCGAGATAATCTAAACTCTTTAGGTTTTCAAGTTAGAAAAAAAAGTGGCTTTGGACGCAAAAGAGAAATGCTTGTAGCTTATGTTGAAAACAAAAATCAAATCAAACAAAAACCGTGGTTTTATCCGCCTAAAAAATCAACTCATAAAGATGTTATTATACTAGGAGCTGGTATAGCTGGTTCATCTTTGGCTTATAGGTTGGCTAAAAGAGGGTGGGAAGTTACGGTTATAGATAGGGGTGAAAAAGCTGGAAGTGGCGGAAGTGGAAATCATTGCGGTGCTGTAACTCCACTTATAACATCTCCTTTTGTTGAATTAGGACAGATGTATGAAAAAGCTTTTTTGCAAGCTGTTGATTTTTATAAAGATATAGGTATTGGAACTTTTGAGGGATTAAAGCATTATGTTTACAATAAAAGCTATGAAAAACGTTGGGAGCAGTGGAATAAAATAAAAAGCAGTATATTTACATGTAAAAAAGATAGTATAGGAAAATATTTTGAAGTATTTGATGGCGGTTATTTGCAGCCTTTTTTAGCATGTCAAACGCTTATAAACTCTTTTAACAATATACAATTTTATCCCAAACACGAGATACAATCTCTTACATGTAAAGATGATATATATGAAATAAAAACAGATAAAAAAACCTTTAGCTCATCCGTAGTTGTGGTTGCTTTAGGGGTAGAGAGTGAAAAGTTATTGTCAGTTCATTCGTACGCACTTCAAAAAATACGTGGACAAGTTACATGGCTGCCAAAAGTTTTAGATACAAAAGAGCCTCTTTGTGCAAAAGGTTATGTTTGCCCTTATGTAGATGGAAAACAGCTCATAGGTGCAACTTACATAAAAGATGATGAATGTTTAGATGTAAGAAATGAAGATAACGCGGAAAATCTTTTACATGTAAAACAGTTTTTAGGTGATGAGGTCTTTAATCTAGATAAATTAAAGGGTAGGGTATCATTTAGATGCTCAAGTAACGATAGATTTCCTATCATAGGAGCTGTTGGGAATGTGGAGTTTTACAAAAAAGAGTATAAAGCGCTTCCGTGGAAAAAACATAAACCACACCTTTTTAAAAACGCCTCATATTTTCCAAACCTCTTTATCTCAACCGCTCACGGCTCACGTGGATTGGTTAGTTCTATTTTAGGAGCAAATATGATAACATCTATGCTTGAGGGATTGCCTTTGCCTATTGAAGATAATTTATATAATAATCTTCATCCAGAAAGATTTACCATAAGAAGACTTCAAAGACAAGAGGTTTGGTAGAATTTTTACATGTAGATGTAAAAAGTAGATACTAACTTGGTTTAATCAAAATTAGTATCTATTGTTTTATACTTTAAATTTTCCTAGTTCGGTGTCTAGTTTATGAGCCATATTGGATAAACGTTCGCTAGCGTTTGCAACTTTTCCTATGGTGCTTCCATTGTTACTAGCTATTTCATGTATTTTCTTGACTTGTTCGATAATATCATCAACTGCTTTTGAAACTTCTTGATACTCTTTTGTGTTTTGTAGATTTGCATCTATACTTTGGTTTATTATTTTTGCATTTTCATCTACATCATTTCTTAGTTTTTCAGATACTTGTGAAGTCTCTTCTATACCCTTGGCTGCTTGATTTAAATCTGAACTTACATCATTTACTGATTGAACAACAACATTTATAGTTGTATTGATTTCAGCTAAAGATTTTTGAGTACGTTCAGCTAGTTTTCTTACTTCATCAGCAACAACTGCAAAGCCACGTCCATGTTCTCCTGCCCTTGCTGCTTCTATAGCAGCATTTAGTGCAAGAAGGTTTGTTTGATCAGCTATATCGTTTATAACTGTTAATACCTCTTTTACTTCGGCTGTATTTTGAGAAGTTTGGCTAAGTTTATCACTAAGTTCTAAACTTTGAACAGCTGTTTGATTTAACATTTGATTTAGTTTACTCATCTCTTGTTGGATAGAAGCTAGGTTTTCTCCAGCATTTTCTAAGTTTTTGCTATTTGTTTGAGCTGATGATAGGGTTGATGATACATCTTTGACTATCATTTCACCTTTTGTTACGGTATCATTAACTAAAGAGCTTGCTTTTCCTGCTCCTTTGCTAATTGATGAAGATGTAGTATTTAACTCTTGTGCTACAATAGCATTTTGAGTACTTGTTTTTTTGGAGTTTGATACAAGAGCTTGAATTTTTTCTATAAATGTATTTACATCATTACTTATCTTAGCTATCTCATCTTTACCATTAACATCTAAACGCTTTGTTAAATCCCCTTCGCCAATAGCAAGGTCGTTTACCATATTTCCTAAGCGATTTAAAGGCTTAAATAGGTAAGATAAAAGTAAAATAATTACAACTATAGTAAGTACTATAGCAATAGAGGCAATAAGTACATTTTGAATTAATTGATCATTAACATCTTTGTATGCAATATCTTTCTCCACAGAGGCAACTACTTTCCAGCCCATCACTGGTGCTGTATCAAAAATTGCAACCCTATCTTTACCATTTTTCACATAGTGTATAATTCCATTTTTATTGTTATATATTTTTTTTGTAACTTCCAATAAATCAGAGTCAATTTTTCTTGTATTATCACCAATAAGTTCCTCGTGTTTGCTTCCAACAATAATACCGGTGGCGTCCATATATTCTATCTTGCCACCTTCTATATCAGTATTTTTTGCCATCTCTATAAAAACATCCAAGGAAACATCTCCGCCAATAACACCTTTAAAGGTGTTATTTTTAAACACTGGAACAGCAAATCCAATTAAAGGTTTTTTTGAAATTGCGTCTATATAAACATTGGTTATGAAAGATTTTTTGGATTTTTTTACGCCTACATACCACGGTCTAACGCGAGCGTTAAAATCAGCCGGAGGAGTCCAACCGCTTCCGTCGTAGAAAACACCGTTTTCCAAAGCAACATATATATCTGACATGTCTGTCATTTTCATAGCGCCCTTGAGTATAAAAAGAATACTATCTTTATCATCTAAGTCGTATTGTGAGACCATATATGATATGCCTTTTAGAATCTTAGCATTCTCCATTCTCCAACTACTCACATGTTTTGCGCCTTCTTCTACTATATTTGCCAAGTTTTGTTCTGTTTTTTTTGTAATAATCTCTTCGCTTTTTGTGTATGTAGCGCAAGTAAACAAGCTATATCCTATAAACAAAGATATACCTAAGACCATGTAAATTTTTGTTTTAAACCCCCCTTAATTTTTATATTCCCATTTTCTATATCGTCACTTTTCTTTTAAATTTTAATAATTTTAAAAAATATAAATAGCGCTTATCCAGCCAAAAAGAATAAGAGGTATATTAAAGTGTAAAAATGTTGGTACTACGCTATCCCAAATATGGTCATGTTGTCCATCTACATTTAATCCTGCTGTTGGTCCTAAAGTACTATCGCTTGCTGGACTTCCTGCATCTCCTAAAGCAGCTGCAGTGCCTATGATTGAGATAGTTGCCATCACTGAAAAATTAAGCTCTAAACATAGTGGTGCATAAATAGTTGCAATGATAGGAATAGTTGAAAAAGATGAACCTATACCCATAGTTATAAAAAGACCAACTAAAAGCATCAATAAAGCTGCTAAGGATTTGTTTGTTCCTACAATTTGTGCTGTTGAGTGAACTAAGCTTTCAACTCCACCTGTTGCATTTATAACACTTGCAAAACCATTCGCTGCTATCATAATAAAGCCTATTAGCCCCATCATATGCAAACCTTTTGTAAAAAAGTCTTGCGTTTGGTTTGCTTTAACAACTCCACCTAAAATAAAAACTAAAAATCCTGCAAGAGATCCGATAATAATAGAATCTGTGTAAAGCTGTAAACTTAGGGCTAAAACGACTGATATTATGGCTACAAAGATATGAAAGGTATTTATCTCTTTTGCTTCACTTTCAACTTCTAGTATCTTATCTATATCATAAACTCTTTTTTTTCTATATGAAAAGAAAATTGCCACTAAAAGACCTAAAAACATCCCTAAAACTGGTATAGCCATAGCTATAGGAAGTTCTCCATGAACTGCATTTATGCCATTATCTACAAGTTTTTTTAGTAAAATTTCATTTAAAAATATTCCTCCAAAACCGATAGGTAAAAACATGTAAGTTGCCACAAGCCCAAATGTTATAGTACATGCAATAACTCGACGGTCTATTTGTAGTTTCGCCATAGAGTGTAAAAGTGGCGGAATTAAAATCGGTATAAAAGCTATGTGAACAGGTACGATATTTTGGGATGAGATAGCAGCTGCTAGAATGAGTGAAAGCATAAGATATTTTACATATACAAATTCTAATTTTGAGCTTTCATTTTTTTTATTTATCTTTTTGATAATAGAGTTTGAAAGAAGATCTGTTATACCTGAACGGGAAATCGCAACAGCAAAAGTTCCAAGCATTACATAACTTAAAGCGATGGTTGCTCCATCTCCAAGTCCTGCGTTAAAGGCTTTTATGGTTTCGTTAAGTCCAAGTCCACCGCTAAGACCACCTATTAAAGCTCCGACAATTAAAGCTATGACTATATTTACCCTCACGAGTGAGAGTAAAACCATTACGCAAACTGCTAACACAACACTGTTCAATTTAATTTCCTTTTATACATAAGATAAAGGGTGCTTTTTACCCTTTATAATTTTTTATAGCCTTTTCAAGCATATCTTGAGCTGCTTTTTTATCAGCAAAGTCTTTTACTTTTACCCATTTGTTTGGCTCTAACATCTTATAAGTTTCAAAGAAATTTTTGATCTTATCTAAAACTGCCTTTGAAACATCGTTTACATCTTTGATATGATCATAAGTTGGGTCGATTTTTGAAATTGGAAGTGCTAAAAGTTTTTCATCCATTCCTGCTTCATCTTCCATAACGAGTATTCCTATTAAACGGCAAGCGATTACAGAGCCAGCTTGAAGTGGTGCGTCATTTAAAACTAAGATATCTGCTGGGTCACCATCATCTGCTAAAGTGTTCGGTACAAAGCCATAGTTTGCTGGGTAGTACATGGCAGAGTATAACATTCTATCAACCACAACAGCTCCGCTATCTTTATCTATCTCGTACTTTATGCTTGAGCCATTTGGTATCTCTATAAGAGCATTTACCTTATCAGGGTTTGAGCCTGGTTTTATTTTACTAATGTTCATATTTTTTCCTTTTATTGAATTTTATATTTTATATTTTTAATTTTGAGTATATTTAGAAGTTTATCTTTACATGTAGTTAATGTTTCTTCCTCTTCTGAGCGCAATCTTATCTCTACACTCCTACCGCCATCAGCTTCGTGTCTTGGCAGTGATGAAAGTTCCACATCAAAAGGCAAATTTTCCATAAAATTTACCAAATCATTTTCTCTTGTATAAGCTCTAATGATAAAATCATACAGCTTTTTTCCATTTTTTACATGTAAACTTAAAGCCTCTTTTACCATAGGATGGCTCATGCTTGGAAATCCTGGCATGAAGAAGTATCTATCTCCTAAAGAATAGCCTGAAACGTTATTTATAACATTTTTTAAAAGCTTCGCATTTTCTGGCAAATCTGCCATTTTTACACGGTGCGGATAAGCCTCATCTTTAAACTCATCTTCTATCTGTTTTAAAGCCTTTTTGTGTCTTTTTAATTTTTTACATGTAAAAACTTCCGCGCTTATTTCACGTGTTAAATCATCAGGAGTTGAGCCGATGCCACCAAAGCAAAAAAGAAGAGCGTTTTTATCATTTTTTACTAATGTAAAAATATCTTTTAAAAGCTTTTTGTCATCTTTTATTACAAAACTTGCATGTAATTCTAAACTTTTCTTTTCAAGTTCGTTTCGTAAAAAATCAAAATGCTTATCTACTCTTCTTCCTTGTAGTATCTCGGTTCCTATGATTACGGCGTAAATGTTTTGCATATTTTAGATATTTTCTTTTACAAAAGCTTCCATTTCGTCCACTATCTCTTCGATAGTTCTTTCGCCATTTATCTTTTTAAGTAACTCTTTTTGAGTATAAAAGTTTTGA
>PDWI01002021.1_pt1 | contig 40337 bp, 31 predicted proteins | sample 1430891 | NCBI WGS metagenome assembly PDWI01 (sample SAMN01162508, study PRJNA174530) | Oral metagenome, whole genome shotgun sequencing project. | biome: Marine environment; feature: Marine mammal; material: Swab sample of the gingival sulcus; isolation source: swab sample of gingival sulcus... | reverse complement strand
TTATACTCGGAAATCCACCACAGACATTCACCTTTGGAAACGGTATGGGTGACGGGCAGAGCGTCATATTCGGCCTTGTAGACCTGCATCGGGTCAGTGACGACATCTTGAACTTCTTCAACGACAACTTCCGCTTCCTCAACGACAACCACTTCAGGCTCGGTTTTAACTTTCTTGGAGCAACCCCAGGCGAACACAAAGCACATGGCGATTGTCAAAAAAAGTAGCTTTTTCATGAACAGCCTCCTCAAATATTGATATTCATTCTCGTCTTCCCGTCGGGAACGGAATCAATTTTTCATTCGTTTTATCCAATTAGCAACAATTTCTTTTTCCTGCAACACTAATTTGTTGCCCGGACTTTGCTCTTCTGCCATGTTCAAGGCTTCGGTTGCTTCGTCAAGCCAACCACCCTTTCTTAAGGATTGACTGGCGAGGAGAAGCATGCGTTCGGGTTCACTGCCGTATATGGCAAAAATCAAGTTATCGTATTTTTCTTTGAACGCTTCTCGCACGGTTTCATTTTGTGAAAAAATATACCGTGCCAATAGCACATTGTCACTGTATCGCCGTAAGTAGTCGGGCAAAAGTTGGCGGCATTTGTCCATAATAAATCGGATACGGTCTATTTCGCGCCGTATTGATTCTTCCGTCTGGTTGAGAATCTGAAACAATTGTTCGGTGATATCTTTTTCGCTTTCCTGTCGATGCTCTTCGTTAAGTTTGTGGAGCCACGGCGCATAGTTTTGTTTTTGGTAGGCATCTTCCTTGAGTTTGATGGTTTCATGAAAAATATACCCGATAGCCCATTCAAGGAATTTGCCGCCTGACTGGGAGTGGGGATCGTTGCGGAACACATGATGTGCGGTATCTTTCATGCGCCAAAGCAGTCCCTTGTCCATCTCGGTCCCGACGATGTCTTTAAGCATCGCAAAATCAAGGGCTTCCTCTGCGTCAAAGGCCGCAAACCGGGCTTCCAGAATTTCGCAACTTTGGCAAAAAAACTTAAAAAGATCCCGCACAAATTCAGGGTGTTTTGTCTGTATCCATCTCGACATCTGTTGTTCCTATTGTTCAGGGAAAAGAATGTCCACTCTTGCACCGCCATCTTCGGCGTTGGAGAGATGCATTTTAACCGCATGGGATTCAAAAATGGTGGAGACCAAAGCCAGCCCCAGTCCTGTCCCGGCGTCCTTGGTGGTGAAAAAGGGGTCACGGACCTTGTCAATGTGCTGGGGAGAAAACCCCGACCCTGTATCCTGTATGGTCACATGCAGGCACCCCCCGGTCCGGGTTGCCCGAATAGACACCACGCCACCGTCCGGCATGGCCTGTAGCGCATTGGCAACGAGATTGTACAAGGCGCGGTAGAGAAGGTCTTTATCCCCCATTGTCGAGAGGTTGCCTGAATACTCGCGGTCAATGGTGACACCGAGATGCTCACATTCCTGCTCCATAAAAATAACGACCTGATCCAGCAACTTGCCGACGTTCACCTCTGCCATGATCGGTTCTTTGGGGCGTGCGTAATCAAGGAATTCCGCCACGGTTCGGGAAAGACGTTTGGATTCTTCATGAAGTGCTTCGAGAATTCGGGTATAGGGACTGCCTTCCTTTTTGGCTTTTTTCAAAATAAGCTCGGAACTGGAACGGATGATACCGAGAGGATTGCGTATTTCGTGTGCTACGCCAGCGACCATGCGCCCCATCCCTGCAAGTTTTTCCTGTTGTTGTAATTCCGAGAGCAGTTGTTCCTTTTCCTTGAGTTGCCTGTTGCTAATGCGTTCGGCGCGGCGCAGGACAGCGACGACGAGGAAGAACAACACCAGGGATGTAAAGAGGGAAAAGGCGATGACAAGACGTTCAAAGTTGAGCATGGCCATGAAGTCGGGTGTAATGTCTTGTTGGAATTCGAGAATACCCATAACGGGATTTTCCGCGATATTGGTCAGGCTCCGTTCCGCTCTGAGGGGGTAATATGCCTGAAGCATCAGACTGCCGGGCTTGAGCTTGAATCGGAACAGGGAAACGAACTTGGAAACCTTGGACAATATTTGTGAGGAAAATTCAGCTTGCTCCCATGTCTTTGTCACCATATAGAGGGCGCCCCCCTGTTTGCCGACCTCTTCTTTATTTAAAGAATAGGTGATGATTCCTTTGGCGTCATAGATACGTAGCGAGGTGACGTGAAAGCTGTGGATGGTGGAGCGGACAACTTCGTCAAGGGCTTTGGATTGTCGCGGATTGCGCAAACTGATGCGACCGTATTGCATGGCTGTCGGCATGACAAAACGGGTAAAGACCTGATGGCTGACATTTTCCGCCAGCAACAAACCGAACTCTTCCTGTTTTTCAAGCAGGGCGCGTTCGGCATTTTTTGAAATGAACACCGAGAGTAACAGGCTGAAGCCGAGTATGATGGGAAACAGGCTCCATGAAATGACCTTGACGAACTGGAGTGGTCTGTTGCCGCTGTCGCTATATGCTACCAATGGATCAAAACTCCCGTATATCTCGATCAGCCGTGAGGAATGTTGTAAGGTCGGCCTTTTCTTCAGCCAGTCCCTCAGCGTTCATTCTGGCCTTGGCCAGCCGCTTGCCCCGTTCCACAGCAGGTTGATCCAGAGGGTTGATTCCCATGAGCCAGCCGGTCAGGATGGTTGCCGCGCCAAGTAGCACGATCAGTTTTCCTGCTTGTTTGGGGCAGTCCTCACCCAGTTGCAATTCCACAAGAGGAACACCGTGTTGAGACAGTGCCATGCGCGTGCCAAGACCTTCCGCGTGAATCAGTTCTCCGAAATCCTTGCCGCGAATATAGTCGAACTGATCCGGTAGATTCGTCGGGAATTTCGGCCCGGCAGGTAGCGTCGGACAGGTAAGGAACAGGCATGCCTTGTTGCGGATTCCATCCATGAACATTTGGTTTACAGAATGTTGATCTGTGACACCGATGGCCGGAATCGGCTGGCTCCCTTTGCCCTCCTTACCCAATGACTCGGCCCAAAGCTGGGCGAACCAGTCGCCGAAACTGGCCCACAACGGGATATAAGCGAAAAAGATCATCTCATCAAAGCCCTTGTCCTGTAGTGCGGCAGCCCATGCGGCAAGTTGGAAGGAGGCATGCTTTTTCAGTGACTCTCCAGACAGATTCGGTACGGTCAATTGGTCTGCGACTTCTCTGGCTCCGGCAATCATGGCGTTAATGTCCATGCCGAGAAACAGGGCCGGGATCAGGCCGACGGCAGACAAGACCGAGTAGCGGCCTCCGAGATTGTCCGGGACGGGCAGTGCTTTGATGCCGAATTGCTCTCCTTCGCCGCGTAAAAAACCGTCTTCTTCATCCGTGACCAGTAGCATGTGTTCAATCCATGCGTCGCCCAGATGCTCTTGTGCCCATTGCTTGAGGATAAAATATTGGCCCACGGTTTCAATGGTGCCGCCGGACTTGGAGACTGTCACGATAACGGTTTTTTCCGGAGGCAGTTTCCCCAGATAGGCTTCTAATGCGTAAGCATCGACATTGTCCGCTATCCAAAGGGTCGGGCCAGTGTGGCCCGGTTGGTCCTGCTGCGGATAGAATGCCTTTTGCAAAGCCCGTGCTCCGAGTGCGGAACCGCCAATCCCCAGCAACAACATGTGGTCGAATTGTTTGAGATATGTTTTTAATTCGGACAAATGCTGTCTCAAATCTGTCATATATGGCATGGTGAGGAATGGTAGACGTCCTGCCCCGGTTTCCTTCGTCAGTTTGGCGGCGATAGCCTCAGCCATGGCATTATATTGGGCAAGGTCCAATTTGCCCAGGTCCGAATGAGTCCAATCGAGACTATCAGCCACAATGACCTCCATTTCTCTCCATTCTTGTTATGCATGTGTGTCTGCGACACGAAAGCGACAATATGCACAGGTTGTACGCAACGAAGATACCCTTTTTTGTAAAAAAGGAAAGAGCCCTTTGGCAGAGAAGCTTTTTCGCGTGTATTGACAACCCCACAGAGGGAGGTTGCCGGGAAATCCATATTCCGGGTGTTTCAAAATTGACGAAAAAAAAGAGCTTGAGTCTCGCCTTGTAGAGTCAGCGTCATCCAGACCGGAGAAATTTTGAGGCCGTTTCTCGCTGAACATATCATCCGGGGTAGTATTTTGGGGGCCATGATCAGGGCTAACAGACTGCGCCCCCCCCCAGCTGCCGTATGGTTTCAAAAGATCAAATCCGCGTATCTGTTTGATGCGCATCAGCCCTGACCTTTTTTATATCTTTCCGCTAACAATACCTCAACAGTCTGCTAAAGTTGCATTTTGTTTCAATGTGAACAATCAACCAAAGATTGCCGTAATGTGGCGATTTTGCTATAGACCCAACAAAAGAGGCTCTGATTGTCGGAGGCACCCTCAACTCGGTGTTAAAAAGTCGCACGGGATGAGTTGGCTGACCATCTTGCTCGGCATTGGCAATGCCCACCGGACAAGGGTTAATCATGAAAGTTAAAAAAGATCAATGCCCCTCCTCCCCTCTCTTGGCCGTTCTCTTTGGGGGCGATATAAATTGGAGTATGTTGTGAATCGTTCAAGTATCTCTTTTCGTTTGAATTTGATCATTATTCTCCTGCTTGTGGTATTGAGTCTCGTTGTTACCGGAGTGAATTATTATGAAGCCCGGTCAAGCCTTGAGTCTCAGTTGATTCATGAAATGTTGCCCTCAAAAGTTGAAAATATTGTGAATATTGTGGAAAAGACGTTGCTTGTTCCGGCGAAGGTTCTCGGGAGCGCGGCAAGCGATCCTTTTTTGCAGGAGTGGATGGAGGCCGGAGAGTCATTTCAAGGCGAGGCTCATGTATTCAAATATTTATCAAGACTTTCTCGCCTGTTAGATGTCGCCGGTTGCAGTCTTATCTCCAATTTTTCCAAGAAATATTATGATTTTCCGTCGGGAAAAATTCGTATCCTAGGGCCTCAAGATGGATGGTTTGCCGCATTTGGCAATTCCAACGAGGTTGCTGGAATCAATGTTTATGTAAACAATCCTGATTTTGGTTCCATTGCATTCATTAACAGGCGTATAGATGTCAATGGCAAATTTTTTGGGATTGTTTCTACGGCACTTGCTCTTGATAAGTTTGTTCAGAGAGTTTCCTCCATGACAATCGGCAATGAGGGAACAACATTCATGATCGATCAAAAAGGTGTGATTCGACTGCATAAGAACAAGGATGTAATTAATAAATTAAATATTTTCGAGATGAAAGGGTATGCGGAGGTTGCGGATTCTTTGCTCAAAAGTAAAAGTTACCAGTTTTCATATACCGATGAAGACGGGGAAACATGGTATGTTGCCTCCCGTTTTATCCCGAAAATTAACTGGTATCTGATTACGAAAGCCAGCAAGAGTGAGCTTTTTGCAGAAGTCACCCACGGTTTATACGTCGCTTTGGCAGTGGTTTTGTTGTTCTTGCTACTCGGTATCGCTTTGGCGGCCTTCCTTGTTCGTAGTATTGCCATTCCGCTTAAACATTGTGTTACGTTTGCCAATGCCGTTGCTGACGGCGATCTGACTGCGGCTGCGCCCGAGAGCCGTGAAGATGAACTCGGTCTGCTCTCCAGAGCCATGGTTCGCATGGTCGATGAATTGAACAATAAGATTGCAGAGGCAGATGAAAAGAGTGTCTTGGCCAACATCAAGACAGAAGAGGCCAACAGAGCCTTGACAGAGGCCGCAGAGGCCGAAAAAGCAAAGAAGCTGGCTTTGAACGAAGCTGCAGGGCGTCTTGAAAGTGTTATCGACACGGTATCCTCTGCCAGTGAAGAACTTTCGGCCCAGACGGTTCAAATCGTGAGGGGGGCGACTGTTCAGAGTTCCCGCATGGAAGAGACGGCAACAGCTATGGAGCAAATGACGGGCTCTGTAATGGAAGTGGCCCACAGTTCTTCTTCGGCAGCAGAAAGTGCCAAAGACACCCGAAATCTTGCTGTTGGTGGGCAGGAAATGGTTAATGCTGTGATGGACGCTGTCAATAAAGTGCAACAACGAACGACCGAGATGAGCAAAGGCCTCGGAGAGCTTGGTGAGCAGGTTGGCGGCATCGGAAGCATCATCGACGTTATTAACGATATTGCGGATCAAACCAACCTGTTGGCTTTGAATGCCGCCATTGAGGCGGCTCGTGCCGGTGAGGCAGGGCGCGGATTTGCCGTGGTGGCCGATGAAGTTCGCAAGCTGGCGGAAAAGACAATGGCTGCGACGACGGAGGTTGGTTCAGCAATTCGTGCAGTTCAAACTGGAACGCAAAATAACATTAAAGAAATCGAAGGGGCCGAGCATGCCGTAAAAGAGTCTAATGATCTTGCCCATCAGGCAGAAGAGGCTTTGGTGAGCATCGTCGAAGTGGCGACTTCCACAACGGATCAGGTCGCCGCCATTGCGACCGCTGCCGAAGAGCAGTCTGCCACCAGCGAAGAGATTGGAAACGCTGTTGAAGAGGTCAAGAAGATTTCTTTTGAAACCGCTCAAGGCATGACCCAGACTCAGGCGGCAATCAATGAACTTGCTGAAATGGCAACACGGCTTCGGGAAATGACCAAAGACCTTCGTATTGGTTAGGCTACCTTTACTTTAGCCGAATTTGAACGGTTCGCCCAAGTGAACAACCAACGGCTACAAGCCGGTGGTTGTTCACTTTTTCTTCTTAATCTTGATCTTTCGGATAGCAACGGCGTCATCGTCGGGCATATAAATGGTGTTTTTGTCCGCCGGGAAGCGGGTCGCGCGAACGTCCTTGCAATATTGTTCCATGTGTTGAACGGCATCCCTGCCCTGCTCGGCGTACCGGCGAACGAATTTGGGTGTGAACCGGTCAAACAGGCCGAGCATGTCATGGAAGACAAGAATCTGTCCGTCGGTCACATTGCCGGCCCCTATGCCTATGGTGGGGATATCTATGGCATCGGTGATCAGTTGTGCCACTTCTACCGGAATGGCTTCCAGCACGACGCAAAAAGCACCTGCTGCTTCCACGGCTTGCGCATCTTCAATGAGAGCTTTGGCAGTTTTGACACATTTGCCTTGTACTTTGAAACCACCGAATTTTGCCACATGTTGTGGAGTCAGACCGATGTGGCCCATGGTCGGAATTCCGGCGGTTGTCAGGGCTTCTATTTGTGGGGTGACAGCCACACCCCCTTCCAGCTTCACGGCCCGGGCGTTCCCTTCTCTGAAAAAACGGCCCGCATTGTGCAGAGCGTCCTCCCTGGTAGCGTACGACAGGAAAGGCATGTCTGCCACGAGCAAAGCGTGCCTGACGCCACGACTGGTGGCTTTTACATGGTGTATCATTTCGTCCATAGTCACGGACAAGGTGTCGTCATGTCCGAGAACGACCATGGCAACAGAGTCGCCGACCAGCACGATATCCATTCCGGCTCGATCAACAATCATGCCGGAAGAATAATCGTATGCTGTCATGCAACAAATTTTCTCGCCGCCTTTGCGCGACTGAATGTCAGGGGCTGTAACGGGTTTGGCCTGGGCCGCCAATGTTGATTGCTTTATAGTGCTCATAGGCAGAACAATATTGTTCACCTCGGCTTGAGTCAAGAAAAGGATTGTTTGTCACCGCAGTGCTGTTCTCAGATTGTTGCGTAATCGTGCGGCGCAAGAAAAGCCAGCACCCACCGAGTCCCGTGCTCCTCAGGGGGCTGGCTTTTTGCCGTAACAAATTGATTTTCTGAACTTATTGCTTTAGGTGCCAGACGCCTTTGGGGTCACGCCATGCCTTTGCCATGATGGTGTTGCCATCCGTTTGGTCTTTGATCACGACATCGCGGTAAACTTTGTTGTCTTGCATGTAGGGATGGCTGGGAGTAGCCGTGTAGACTTGCCCTGTATCGGGATTGGTCCAGGAAGCCGCCTGACCAGACCTGTTGTTCTCCATGGCATGCTGGAGTTTCTTTTCATCAGACTTGTCCCATTCGTTACCGACGATATAGCCCATGAGAACGCCGACACCAGCTCCTACGGCCGCACCGAGGAGTTTGTTTTTGAAAGTAAGAGCACCGATGGTGGCACCGGCCAACCCGCCTGCCGTCGCACCTTGTTGGGCCCTGTTGGCCGCGCAACCGAATGTGGCGGCAAGAAAGCAGATGAGTAGCGCGGAAACAAAGAATTTTTTCATAGTTAAACCTGCCTTGTTTGATTTTATAAAGTACGACTATACCCCATGGAGGGGAGTATTGTACAGCCACGCATATGAGTGGCGTTTTAACAACAGTAATCCGCTAAGGCAGTTTAAACAATTGAAACAATGGGTTAAGAAATATATGGCTAGTTATCTGGCACAGCCCATATAATTTGACAGGAAATTCGTATGATCTTAGAATTTAAGGATATTTTTAAAAATATACACTGTGGAAAGTGATCCTGCACAGGGGAGGGACAAAAATACTATAAGCATCAAAATTATCGGATTCTCACTTTATTCCCTATTGAAAAAGTATGGACTTTCGTTGTAGGATGCACGCACTTGAGGTTGATTGTCACAATCAACACCTCCTTGCTCTGCGTAAAATTGAGGTGGGCCACGTGCTTGGGCTTTTCCAGGTCGTGCACCGTGTGAGTTCTTTGATTGGTAAGTAGCGTAATACCAAGAGAGCAGGAATATCCTGACAGGAGACAAGTTTTTTTGTTGTAGGTGGTCATTTTTGACTTTCCCTCAATTCGTCTAGCGTGTAAGGGAAACAAAACCTTCGCGTTCAATTGTTCAAACTCAACTTTTCTAAACTATTTAGGAGTGACAGATGACTAAAGCAGAACTCGTTGCCAAAATCGCTGAGAAGAATGGGACTTCCAAGGCTCAGGCTGAAGCATCCATGAATGCCATTCTTGATATTATCAAGGGTGAGTTGGCTGCTGGCAACAAGTTGACCCTGACCGGCTTCGGAACCTTTAGTGTCTCTGAGCGCAAGGCTCGTACTGGCCGCAACCCCCGCACGGGTGCTGAAATCAAGATTCCGGCTACCAAAGTTGCTCAATTTAAGCCCGGTAAGGTTTTGAAAGAAGCTGTTAAATAAATTTTGGCGACATCTTTCAGTAAGCCCTGTTGCGAGAGCAACAGGGCTTTTTTAGGTTCATCCGACTTGAATGTACTTGTAACAAATAGATAAGGGCGTGGTGGTCAGTTGATAATAGCCTGATCCTGTTTTGAGAATAGGCAAAGCGTTGCGTTTTCGCTATGGATGTCGGATGTCTTCGGCGTTTCGTCCGCCTGTCTCCATAAAGCACTGATAGGTGCGAACAGGCCTTCCCCGAATGGGACGACCGCTGTCCCGCCATACAGAACCTGCTTGGAATTTATCTCCAATGTCTTCCTGCAACACTTTCGGTTCCCGGAAGAGCTTTGGGCGACTTGAGCGGCGTGTTTGATTCCCAATCGTGGGCGAAACGGTCTTTTGCGATTGGCCCTGTTTCAGGCTCTTCCGTTTCAGGCGTCCTTGTCTCCATGATAGCTGGCGAGGTTGCCAAAGCAAACGATTGTTCACGCGTTTGAGCTGCCAAGAAGCGCGGGAGAGCCAAGCCGTGCTCCCTTAGCAGGAGCCGTCCGCTTTGCTCCCGGCTGACGCGCGGCATAAGGATGCGCCTGTCGGTGCCGGATGTATGATGGAAAAGTACCTTCAAACCGGATGCTCTCTATTTTCGACGGCAACAGTTCGTCTCTTTTCCGGACCAGTATTGGGGATTAATAATGGTTCTAGATCGCATAAATGCCCCAACATCTTGTTATTGTTTGAGAAAGTTTAAATAGCTTTTTAGTATAATTTATAATATGTAGCCTGTGTCCGTGGGAAGCGGGCGCAGACAGTAACAATAACGGGAAAAGAGTCTCAACAGGAGAAGAGTAATTATGTCCAAGATGAAAACGATGGATGGCAACACAGCCGCAGCATGGGTTGCCTATGCAATGAGCGAGACGGCCGCCATATACCCCATCACGCCTTCGTCCACCATGGGCGAAATTGCTGACGAATGGGCTGCCCAGGGTCGCAAGAACATTTTCGGCAAAACCGTGGAAGTCCGTCAGCTACAAAGTGAAGCCGGTGCAGCCGGAGCCGTTCACGGTTCTTTGGCCGGAGGAGCCTTGACCACGACCTTTACAGCCTCTCAGGGCTTGCTGCTCATGATTCCCAACATGTACAAGATCGCGGGCGAGCTTTTGCCCAGCGTTTTTCATGTTTCCGCGCGCGCCATCGCGACCCATGCCCTTTCCATTTTTGGGGACCATCAGGATGTCATGGCCTGTCGTCAGACCGGGTTTGCCATGATCGCCGCAGCCTCTGTGCAGGAGGTTATGGACCTTTCTTTGGTGTCGCACCTTTCCACCGTGGAGGCTTCCGTACCTTTCCTGTCTTTTTTTGACGGTTTTCGTACTTCCCATGAAATTCAGAAGATCGAAGTTATCGATTACGACGACATGAAGCCGTTACTCAACATGGACAAGGTCGCCGAATTTCGTACCCGTTCCATGAATCCCGAGCACCCGGATGTTCGCGGTACTGCGCAAAATCCCGATATCTACTTTCAAGGACGAGAGGCCTCCAACGCCCTCTATGACGCCATTCCCGACATTGTGGAAGCGTGCATGGGCAAGGTTTCCGCTCTGACCGGTCGTCAGTACAAACCCTTTGATTACGTTGGTGCCGACGATGCCGAACGTGTTATCGTCTGTATGGGGTCCGGCTGTGAATGTATTGAGGAGGTCGTCAACCGCCTCGTTGCTCAGGGTGAAAAGGTTGGCCTTGTCAAGGTTCGTCTATACCGTCCTTTCTCTACCAGGCATTTTCTGGCAGTGCTCCCCAAGACATGCCGAAAAGTGGCGACTCTTGACCGCACCAAGGAGCCGGGTTCTTTGGGCGATCCGCTGTATCTGGATATCTGCACCGTCTTCAAGGAGGTCGGCGAGGAGGTTGAAGTGGTTGGCGGACGCTATGGCCTGGGCTCCAAGGAGTTCACGCCAGCCATGGTCAAAGCGGTTTTTGACAATTTGGCAGAAGCCGCTCCCCGCAATCGTTTCACTGTGGGTGTTGAAGACGATGTTACAAACACCTCCCTTGTCACAGCGGAGGCGTTGGACACCACCCCGGAAGGCACTGTGCAGTGCAAGTTTTGGGGTCTCGGTTCTGACGGTACTGTTGGGGCGAACAAGCAGGCGATCAAAATTATCGGTGACAACACCGACATGTATGCGCAGGGGTATTTTGCGTATGACTCCAAGAAGTCTGGCGGTATCACTATTTCCCATCTGCGTTTTGGCGAGAAGCCCATTCAGTCCACCTATCTGGTGACGGATGCGGACTACATTGCCTGTCACAATCCGAGTTATGTCCATCTTTATGATGTTCTCGACGGTATCAAGGACGGCGGTACGTTTGTCCTGAATACCTCCTGGACTGCTGATGAGATGGACGTTCAGCTTCCCGCTACAATGCGTCGCACCATTGCAGAGAAAAAACTCAAGTTCTACACCATCGATGCTGTCAAGATTGCCGGTGAAGTCGGGCTTGGTGGCCGTATCAATATGGTCATGCAGACCGCTTTTTTCAAACTGGCCGACGTTATTCCCTTTGACCAGGCCATTGCCCTGTTGAAGGATGGTATTGAAAAGGCCTACGGCAAAAAGGGGCCGAAGATCGTTACAATGAACAATGCCGCTGTGGACAAGGCGACCGATGCGCTTGTCGAAATCGAAGTTCCCGCTACCTGGGCCGATCTCGCTGACGACCCCGTTGTCGGTGATTCCGCTCCGACCTATGTTACCGATGTCATGCGTCCGATTCTTGCTCAAAAGGGCGACGACCTGCCGGTTTCGGTATTCACCAAGGACGGGACCATGCCGCTGGCGACCACCAAATGGGAAAAGCGCGGTGTTGCCATCAATGTTCCTGAATGGAACAAGGACAACTGCATCCAGTGCAACCAGTGCGCGTATGTCTGCCCCCACTCCGCACTTCGTCCGGTCCTTGCAACCGAAGAAGAGATGCAGAGTGCGCCCGACTCTTTTGAAACCGTTTCCGCTCGCGGAAAGGATGTCAAAGGCATGGGGTATCGTATTCAGGTTGCCGCGCAGGACTGCCTTGGTTGCGGCAACTGCGTTGATGTCTGTCCGGCCAAAGAGAAAGCCCTGGTCATGAAGCCCATTGCGACTCAGCTCGAAGCACAGGTTCCCAACTGGGCCTTTGCCGAGACTGTTTCCTTCAAGGATGCATTCAAGCGCGATAGCGTTAAGGGTTCTCAGTTCCGTCAGTCTTTGATGGAATTTTCCGGCGCCTGTGCCGGTTGCGGTGAAACGCCGTACGTCAAGGTTCTCACGCAAATGTTCGGTGAGCGCATGATCATTGCCAATGCCACGGGCTGTTCTTCCATTTGGGGTGCTTCTGCTCCGTCCACGCCTTACTGCACCAACGCAGCGGGACATGGTCCGGCGTGGGGTAACTCCCTGTTCGAGGATGCGGCAGAGTTCGGTTTTGGTGTCGAAATGGGCGTCAACAATCGTCGCGACTCGTTGGTTGCAAAGTGCGAACAAGCCCTTGAAACCGCTACCGGCGAAGTCAAGGAGGCAATCAAGGACTGGCTCACTGTCCGCGACAACGCGGAAGCCTCTGCCAAGGCGGGTGTTGCCTTGAAAAAAGCCCTTGAGGGAACTGATGACGCGGCACTGAAGTCCATCGCGGCCGATGAAGACCTGTTTACCAAGAAGTCCATCTGGATATTTGGCGGCGATGGTTGGGCGTACGACATCGGTTTCGGCGGTCTCGATCACGTCATTGCTTCGGGCAAGGATGTCAATATACTGGTTCTGGATACCGAGGTATACTCCAATACCGGAGGGCAGTCCTCCAAGGCGACTCCGCTCGGTTCCATCGCCAAATTCGCTGCGGCCGGTAAGGGCACAGGCAAGAAGGATCTTGGTCGTATGGCCATGACCTATGGTTATGTCTATGTTGCTTCCGTTGCCATGGGTGCGGACAAGAACCAGACCATGAAAGCCTTCAAGGAAGCCGAGGCGTATCCCGGACCGTCCCTTGTTATCTGCTACGCTCCCTGCATCAATCAGGGAATCAAGAAGGGCATGGGCAGAACCCAGTTTGAACAGAAGCTGGCCGTCGATTCCGGTTACTGGCCCCTTTATCGTTTCAATCCAGAGCTGGCTGAACAGGGTAAAAATCCGTTCATTTTGGACTCCAAGGCTCCTGACGGAAGTTTGCAGGAATTTCTGTCTGGTGAAAACCGTTACGCGATGCTTGAACGTTTCCATCCTGAACTGTCCAGAGCATTCCGTGAAAAGATCGAGCACGATTACGCTGAACGCTTTAGTATTCTGACCCATCTGGCAGAGGCTGATTACAGCAAGCCGGAACCGACAGAAGGTGTAACGAGCGGCGTGTCGTCCGAACCGGAAGAAGACCTGACGTGCGGTGTGTCCGCTGAAAATCCCGGTTCCGGTGAGCCGTGCGATGACGGTAGATAAACGGTAGATGTCTGTGCGGGATGAGGCCTTTGCGGAGGCTGCGGCCTGGTTCTTATCCCGCATTTTTATTCAACTCGCAGTGAGGGGCTGGGGTCTCTCGCGACAAGGAGGAAGGGTACGATGTACACGTTAATGGCACTGGCACCGATTCTAACGGTGTTCTTTTTCTTGGTAATCCTGCGGTGGCCTGCTAAAAAAGCCATGCCACTGGCTCTTGTTGTTGCAACGGTTTTGTCTTTTTTTGTATGGAAAGTCTCCGGTGCGGTTATTGCCGCTTCCATCATTCAGGGTGTCGCCATTTGTATTGCAATCTTGTGGATCGTTTTTGGCGCGCTGTTGATGCTCAACACGTTGACCAACAGTGGTGCCATCGCCGCTATCCGTGTGGGGTTCATGGACATTACTCCTGACCGCCGTATTCAAGCCATGATCATCGCCTGGTGCTTTGGTTCATTCATTGAGGGCGCAGCCGGCTTCGGGACTCCCGCCGCTGTTTGCGCTCCGTTGCTCATGGCTCTTGGTTTCCCGGCAATGGCCGCCGTTACCGTTGCCCTGATCATTCAGTCCACGCCGGTCACCTTCGGTGCTGTCGGTACTCCGGTTCTGCTCGGTGTCAAAACTGGTCTGGACAACCCGTTGGTGCATGATCTGCTGGGTGCAAACGGTCTTGCATTCATGGATTATATCTATGAAATAGGTGCAACCGCCGCTTTGGTTCACGGTATTATCGGTATCCTGATCCCGACCTTCCTGGCCGTTATCCTGACCCGTTTCTTTGGCAAGGAAAAGTCGGTTGCCAAGGGTCTTGAAGCCTTGCCGTTCGGTATCTTTGCCGGTCTGGCCTTCACCATTCCCTACTTTCTGGTTGCCTGGTTTCTCGGACCCGAATTCCCGTCCCTTATCGGCGGTCTCGTCGGCCTGGCCATTGTTACCATTGCCGCGAAAAATAACTTCCTTACGCCCAAAGAGCCCTGGGATTTCGAGGATCGAGCCAACTGGCCGAAACATTGGATGGGCACCTGGGAAGCCAAGTTTGCCAAGGCTCCCGAACACATGACCCTCTTTAAGGCGTGGTCCCCATATGTGATTGTCGGTTTGCTCCTGGTCCTTTCTCGTAAGGTCGGTGTCATCAAGGGGGCTCTGACTTCCGTTGCCATCCCGGTTACCGATCTGCTTGGTACCGGCATCGGGTACTCCATTAAACCGCTGTATGTTCCCGGTTTCATCTTTGTTTGCGCTGTTATCTGCGCCTTCTTTATACAACAGATGAAATTTGCCGACTTGAAGGCTGCCGCATCTCAGGCAGGAAAGACAACCTTGCAGGCATCCTTTGCCCTTGGTTTTGCTATTCCGATGGTTCGCGTGTTCATCAATTCCGGTGGAAAATACAATGCTTCCGGTCTCGAATCCATGCCGTTGGAACTGGCTAATGGTGTCGCCGCCATGGTGGGTGACGTCTGGACTGGATTTGCGGCTATTATCGGTGCGATGGGTGCCTTTATCGCGGGTTCCAATACCATCTCCAACATGATGTTCTCGTTGTTCCAGTTTGGTGTCGCATCCCATATCGATGTCGCGCAATCCGTTATCGTTGCCTTGCAGGCTGTTGGTGGTGCTGCCGGTAACATGATCACCGTTCACAATGTTGTCGCTGCCGCCGCCGTTGTCGGCTTGATGGACCGTGAGGGTGAAATCATTCGTAAGACATTGATTCCGTTGTCTTACTATTTGATCATGGCTGCTATCATCGGTACCTTGCTGGTCTCTCTCGGTTGGGGGGTTGTCCTCAAGTAATGGGATTCGACGATAGGTCCGCAACGTCAATACGCGGGAGGGGGGACCGAGTCTCCCCCTCCCGTTTGCAACAACACAGCGAACACTAACGGGATAGTGCAAGGAGATTGCGAATGGGTGTTGAGAAGCTCATCAAGGATTTTGAGGCTGCGGCAGGTGCTGAAAATGTCATGACCAGCGAGACTGACCGTCACGCCTATTCCTATGATGCGGCTGTACTTGATTCCGTCCTGCCGGAAGTGGTTGTTCGCCCTGCCACCAGTGAGGCGTTGGGCAAAGTCACGGCTCTGTGTAACGAGAACGGCCTGCCGCTTACTGTGCGCGGTGCCGGCACCAATCTTTCCGGTGGAACCATTCCCCATCCTGGCGGTGTCGTGGTTCTGACCAATGGACTCAATCGTATTCTTGAGATCAATGAAGCGGATATGTACGCCGTGGTTGAGCCTGGTGTCGTGACCGCGACCTTTGCCGCCGAAGTTGCCAGACGCGGCCTGTTCTATCCCCCTGATCCGGGTTCCCAGACCGTTTCTACCATTGGCGGCAACGTTGCCGAGAATGCCGGTGGCCTGCGCGGCCTCAAGTACGGCGTGACAAAGGATTACGTCATGGGGCTGGATTTTTGGGACGTCAACGGCAATCTCATCAAATCCGGGGGGCGTACGGTCAAATGTGTTACGGGGTATAATCTGTCCGGCTTGATGGTTGCTTCGGAAGGCACTCTCGGTGTGTTCGACAATATTACTCTCAAGCTTATTCCGCCTGCCAAGGCGGCCAAGTCCATGATGGCTATCTTCCCATCCATGAAGGCCGCTTCCGAAACCGTTGCCGCTATCATCGCCAACAAGATTGTTCCGGCCACATTGGAAATGATGGACAATTTCACCATCAATACCGTTGAAAATTTTCGTCAGGCCGGTCTGCCCACGGATGCGGCCGCGTTACTTCTTGTCGAGGTTGACGGGCATCCGCAGGAAGTCGAGGAAGACGCTGCCGTTGTCGAGAAAATATGCAAGGACAATCAGGCCTCCGAGATCAAGGTCGCCAAGGATGCGGCCGAGCGCGATGCCGTTTGGCAGGCCCGCCGGGACGCCTTGCCCGCACTGGCCAAGCTGAGGCCCACCTGTGTGTTGGAAGACGCTACTGTGCCGCGTTCCAAGATTCCTGACATGATTCAGGCTCTGGAAGAGATATCCCGAAAGCTCGATCTAACCATCGGAACGTTCGGTCACGCTGGTGATGGCAACCTGCACCCCACCATTCTTACCGACAAGCGCGACAAACACGAGTGGGAGCGTGTCGAAAAAGGGGTGGACATGATCTTTGATCGTGCGCTCGCTCTGGGAGGAACCCTTTCCGGTGAACACGGTATCGGTCTTGCCAAATCCAAATACATGGAAATGGAAACATCCAAAGCGTCGATTGATTATGCTCATCGCATGAAATCCGTTCTTGACCCCAAAGGGATTCTCAATCCTGGCAAAATCATTGGTTTCAAGAAGTAGCACAGAGGATATCATGGCTGATCTTAACAAGCTCGCCCTCATGTTCAAGGAGTTGGACGATCAACTGGTCAACTGCATGCGTTGCGGCATGTGCCAGGCCGTCTGCCCCATTTTTGCCCAAACCGGTCGGGAAGCGGATGTGACACGCGGCAAGCTCGCTCTTTTGGACGGGCTTGCCAGTGAAATGCTTACCGATCCGGTTGGCGTCAACGAAAAATTGAACAAGTGTTTGCTCTGTGGAACGTGCCAATCCAACTGTCCGTCCGGCGTGTCTGTCATGGATATTTTCTTGAAAGCACGCGCCATCATGACCGGATACTTCGGGTTGCCGCCTGTCAAGCAGGCCATATTTCGGGGGATGTTGAAAAATCCCAAACTGTTTAACACCCTGACAAACATGGGAGCCAAGTTTCAGGGAATATTCACCAGAAAAGTAAACGATCTTCTCGGTTCCTCCTGTGCCCGTTTCAATGCACCTGTCATCGGGGAGCGGCATTTTAATACGCTGGCATCCAGGCCGTTCAATCAGATCGTGCCGGAACTGGATATCCCGGCAGGTAAATCCGGCCTCCGCGTGGCCTTTTACGTCGGCTGTGCCATAGATAAAATATTCCCGCAGGTTGGAGAAGCCATCCTCAAGGTTCTCAAGCATCACGGTGTCGGTGTCTACCTGCCTAAGGGGCAGGCGTGTTGCGGTATTCCTGTTTTGTCCAGCGGTGACTGGGATACGTTCAACAATCTCGTTGATATCAATGTTGACTTGTTCAGGGAGCAGGAGTTCGACTACATCGTTACCGGCTGTGCTTCTTGCACCTCTACCATCAAGGAACTTTGGCCTTCCATGTACAGAGGGGCGTCTGCAATCCGGCATGATCTGAAGCAGTTGAAGAAAAAGACGCTGGATATCAGCGAATTTCTTTCCGACATTTTAGCGGTGGAGCCCCAAAAGGCCAATGGCGTCAGCGTGACGTACCACGATCCATGCCATTTGAAGAACTCCCTGGGCGTTACCCGACAGCCGCGCGAGGTGATCAAGGCGGCTGGTTGTGAATTTAAGGAAATGATGGAAGCCGGAACCTGTTGCGGCTGTGGTGGTAGCTTTACTCTCGCCCATTATGAAATGTCCAGGAAAATTGGTGCCCGGAAAGCGGATAACATCATAGAGGCAGAGGCGCAGGTCGCTTCTACGAGTTGCCCGGCCTGTATGCTTCAGATGACGGATATGCTTTCCCAAAAAGGGGCAAATATGTCGGTGAAACATGTGGTGGAACTGTACGCAGATTCCTTGTAAGAATTAACGGATAGGTAAAAAGGGAACAGTATATGTCCAAGAATCTTTATGTGAGCGCGACAGAAGAGCGCAGCGGCAAGTCGGCCATTGTCCTCGGTGTTATGCAGATGCTCTTGCGAGAGTTGCACAATGTAGCCATCTTTCGGCCTATCATCAACGATCCGGGCGAGGGGAGGGAGGATCACGATATCGCTTTGATACGGGAACACTTCAAGCTGTCCGTCCCGTATCGTGACACCTATGCCTATACGCTCAAGGAAGCGCGTGAACTGATCAATTCCGGCCAGCATGCGCTGGTTCTTGAGAATATCCTCAATAAGTACAAAAAACTTGAAGAAAAGTATGATTTTATTCTCTGCGAAGGCACCGACTTCAAGGGAAAGGATCCTGCCTTTGAGTTTGATTTGAATGCCGATCTCGCAGCCAATATTGCCGCCCCCATGCTGGTGGTGATGTCTGGTCGTGACAAGACGCCTGAAGAAGTGGTCAACATAAGTCAGTCCACATTGGATACGCTCGACCAGAAAGGGGTGGATTCGCTGGCCTGCCTTGTCAACCGTGCCCCGGAAGGCATGACGGATGAAATGGTCTGTCATATCGAGGGTAAAGGTGAGGAAAAAAAGCTACCTATCTATGTCATCCCGGAAAATGAAGCATTGGGCAAGCCGTCTATTGCCGATGTAAAACGGTGGCTTGATGCCGAAGTGCTTTACGGACATTCCGGTATGCAGACCCTGGTGGAGAACTATGTTGTTGCGGCCATGCAGGTCGGCAATTTCCTTGATTACATCGAGCCCGGTTCTCTGATCATCACGCCCGGTGACCGTTCAGACATTATTTTGTCCAGTCTGGCTAGCCGTCTATCGACGTCCTATCCTGACATCGCGGGCATTTTGTTGACTGGCGGGATTGAGGTTTCTGCCAATGTGCACAAGCTCATTGAGGGGTGGACCGGTGTTCCCGTTCCCGTGTTATCCGTCAAGGGGCACACATATCACAATGTGCAGGGGCTCAATCGTCTTTATGGCCGCATTGAGGCTGATGACCATCAGCGCATAGCAACGGCCCTTGGTGGTTTTGCCCAGTACGTCGATGAGTCGGAATTGCGAGATCGTGTGATTGAGCGGCGTTCCGCCCGTGTCACGCCAAAGATGTTTGAGTATTTCCTGTTTGACAAAGCGTCACGGGACAAGCAGCGGATTGTCTTACCCGAAGGGACCGGGGAACGTATCCTCCGGGCCACAGATATCCTGTTGCGGCGGGGCGTTGCCGACATTATCCTTCTCGGACGAGAAGAAGAGATACGCACCAAGGCGTCCCAGTTCGGTGTGGATATTGCCGGAGCGCAAATTGTTGACCCTGCTGAATCGGAATTGCTTGATTCCTTTGCCGAAGAATACCTTGAATTACGTAAGCACAAGGGCGTGATCGCTGAAATGGCGTGGGATCGCATGGCCGATACCACCTATTTTGGCACCATGCTGGTGCATAAGGGCCACGCCGACGGCATGGTTTCCGGTTCGGTGACCACAACGGCCCAGACGATTCGTCCTGCTTTTGAGTTTGTGAAAACAAAACCGGGATGCTCCATTGTGTCGTCGGTTTTCCTTATGTGCCTTAAAGATCGGGTTTTGGTGTATGGCGATTGCGCCGTCAACCCCAACCCCAACGCAGAGCAGTTGGCGCAAATAGCCGTTGGGGCTGCCGAAACTGCCCGGATTTTTGGTGTTGCTCCCAAGGTTGCCATGCTCAGTTACTCTACGGGTACTTCTGGCAAGGGCGAGGATGTGGAAAAGGTTACGGAGGCTACCAGGATTGCCAAGGCGTTGGTGGAAGAGCGCGGACTGGGATTCCCCATTGAAGGACCGCTTCAGTATGACGCCGCAGTGGACCCGGATGTCGCCAAGATCAAATTGCCGGATTCCGATGTCGCCGGGCAGGCTACGGTTTTTGTCTTCCCGGATCTGAATACCGGTAATAACACATACAAGGCTGTGCAACGTGCCGCTAATGCCGTTGCCATCGGTCCGATTCTCCAGGGATTGAACAAGCCGGTCAATGATTTGTCCCGAGGTTGTACGGTACCGGATATTGTCAACACCGTCGCCATCACGGCCATTCAGGCTCAGGCGGAAAAAAAATAACTCTATAGTTGGGAGGGTTGCGGATTTTTTGGGCGGCAATGGTGAGTTTCCCCTACGTGCTTGTTGGATTTAGCACGTGGCAACGGTAAAATAGACTACAAGGTGAAATAATGAAAGTGTTGGTTATTAATTCCGGTAGTTCGTCAATCAAGTACCAACTGCTTGACATGGAAAATGAATCGGTCATGGTCACTGGCCTGGTCGAGCGTATAGGTGAGGATGTCGGCGATCTGCAAAGCAAGGCGTATCCTGGCTCTGACAATGAAGCTGTCACCCAGTTACATCAGGCCATTCCTGATCACGACACCGGTATGCGCCTGGTCATTGACCTGATCACCGACCCGGAAAAGGGCGTTATTGCAGACAAGAACGAAATAGGGGCCATCGGACATCGCGTGGTGCACGGCGGCGAGAATTTTAATCAGCCGACGATTATCGACGATACTGTCATTGCTACCATCGCCGCTTGTGAACCGCTGGCCCCCCTGCATAGCCCCGCCAATCTCGACGGTATTCGCGTTGCCATGGAGTTATTTCCAGATGCGCCGCAGGTCGCTGTGTTTGATACCGCTTTTCATCAGACCATTCCGGAACACGCGTATATGTATGCGTTGCCCTATGAGCTTTACGAAAAAGAACATATCCGCCGCTACGGTTTTCATGGCACATCCCATAAGTTCGTGGCGGGCGAAATGGCCCGTATCCTTGGCAAGTCCCTTGATGAAGTCAACTTGATCACGGTCCATCTCGGAAACGGTAGCTCCATCACGGCTGTGGAAAAGGGCAAGTCCATCGACACCTCCATGGGGCTGACCCCTCTTGAGGGGTTGGTCATGGGAACCCGTTGCGGTGATGTTGATCCTGCCATTTACCCATTCTTGGCAGGTAACAAGCAAATGTCCATTAAAGAAATTGATACCATGTTGAACAAGCAGTCCGGCCTCAAGGGGCTCTGCGGCATGAACGATATGCGCGATATTCACGCTGCCATTGCAAAAGGAGATGAGCGTGCCAAGATTGCCCTTGACGTGCAGACCTACCGGAATAAAAAATATATCGGAGCTTATATGGCTGTTCTCGGTAGTGTGGATGCCATCGTCTTTACGGCAGGGATCGGCGAGAACGATGACATCGTTCGTCGTGAGTCCCTGAACGGTTTGGAGGGCTTGGGCATCAAGATAGATGAAGAAATAAACGCACAACGTGCAAAAAAACCGTTTCAGATAAGCACTGTTGACAGTGCGGTGGCGGTTTGGGTCATTCCGACCAACGAAGAGCTCGCTATTGCCCGCGAAACCCGCGAAATAGTAGCTCAGTAAACGGCGACTGTTTGCGGAGGTTCCTTTCGCCTCCCTATGTCTTTTTAGGGGGGGGGAACCTACGGTTCTATTTTTACATTATGGAGGTGGACTATGCCTTCCAAAGAAGCGCAGTATACGCAGTTTGTTGAAAAGGCAAAACTTGTTTCCGCGATTATTACGGAAATAACAAGCGAAGAAGAGGCTCTGAAATATGTCATTAATCTTTGTGACAAAAAAGAAGCCTGTCAGCTTTTGGTCAGCGGTTGTGAAGCCGACCTGTCCGAAAAAGCCGAGACTCTTTGCGATCTCAAGCAAAAAAAGGTCATTGCGGCCCCCGGGCTGAAGAAAGATCTGTATGAAAAATTAGCCCGCAAGGCCAAGAAAGCCGGTTTTGACTGTATCAATTCCGGTATGCGCGACCACCTTGCTGGTGTGGACATCGGGTTTACATTTGCCGACTATGGTATCGCCGATACCGGTACTCTCATGATCGATTGCCCCAGCGAGGAGCTTCGGCTGGCTACCATGGTCAGCGAATTTCATGTTTGCGTATTGCCCAAAAATAAAATTCGTGCCAACACCTATGCTGTGGAAAAGATGATGCTCACCCGGATGAAAAAGGCACCCAACTATATGGCGTATGTCACTGGTGCCAGTCGTACCGCAGATATTGAACGAGTGCTTACCATGGGTGTCCATGGTCCCCTTGAACTCCATATTTTGATTTTGGAGGACTAATCATGCAGAAAGCCAAAAATCTCAAAGAATACCGTAGTGAATTACGCGAATCGCTCGATAACGACTTTTTGCGTACCACGCTCGATAATTTTGCGGTCGCTTACCGTGCGGGCCGAGCCAATGCCTTTAAGGATATGGATGTCAGGGGTCTGATCAACGATATTGCCTGCTCCAAGGATGCGGCTGCCGCCGATCACGAGGCGTTGTTCAACGAATTCAAGACCAATGCAGAGGCCGCAGGCGTGCATGTCCACTATGCTACCACTGGCGATGAGGCCAATCAAATCATCGCGGATATCGCCCGCAAGGGGAACTGTCGAACCATCGTCAAATCCAAGTCCATGACGGCAGAGGAGACACTCCTCAATCATGATTTGGAAGACGAGGGCTTTGAAGTTATCGAAACCGATCTTGGTGAATGGATTATTCAATTGCGGCACGAAGGCCCGTCACACATGGTCATGCCTGCTATCCACCTCTCCCGGTATCAGGTCAAGGATTTGTTTACCGACGTTACCGGCAAGCAGCAACAGGAAGACATCGAAAAACTGGTCAAGGTTGCCCGCCGTGAACTTCGGCAAAAATATGTTGATGCGGATATGGGAATCACCGGGGCCAACTTTGCCGTTGCCGAAACCGGCGGAATCGGGCTGGTCACCAATGAAGGCAATGCCCGTCTGGTGTCCACGCTACCCCGAATCCATGTTGCCTTGATGGGTATCGACAAGCTGTTGCCCACGTTGCATGATGCGCTACGTATCCTCAAGGTGTTGCCGCGCAATGCCACTGGCCAGCAACTGACGTCCTATGTGACATGGATCACCGGGGCCAATGAGTGCTTTGCCGAAGGGGTGGAGGACAACAGGAAAGAAATTCACTATGTTGTCCTGGACAATGGCCGCTCCGAGCTCATCAAGGATCCATTATTTTCTCAGGTCAACCGTTGCGTACGCTGTGGTGCCTGTGCCAACGTCTGCCCGGTTTACCGTCTGGTTGGTGGGCACAAAATGGGGCATATTTATATCGGTGCTATCGGCCTGATTTTGACCTACTTCTTCCATGGTAAGGAGAAGGCCAAGAATCTTGTTCAGAATTGCATTAATTGTGAAGCATGCAAGGACGTTTGCGCCGGAGGCATAGATCTGCCGCGTCTGATCAAGGATATTCACGCCCGCATTTTAGAAGAGGACGGTAGCCCCTTGCCGCAAAAGTTGTTGGGGGCCGTGCTCAAGAATCGGAAACTCTTCCATACTCTGTTGCGGACAGCCAAGTGGGGCCAGCGGCCAGTTGCAGGAAACGATGGCTTCATTCGCCATCTGCCCATGGTTTTTGCCAAGGAGCACGACTTCCGTGCCTTGCCTGTCGTGGCCGAAAAGCCGTTCCGCGATTGGTGGGAAGAGAATCGTCCCTATGTCGATAAGCCGAAGCTCCGGGTCGGCCTTTTCTCCGGCTGTGTGCAGGATTTCGTCTACCCCGAGCAGATGCAGGCTGCGGTGGAACTGTTTGCCGCCAACGATGTTGACATGACCTATCCCATGGAACAGTCCTGCTGTGGCTTGCCTGTGCAGATGATGGGTGAGATCAAGACGTCCAGGGATGTCACTATTCAAAATCTGAAGGCCTTTGAAGTGGGAGCCTACGACTACATCATTACTCTGTGCGCTTCCTGTGCATCACATTTGAAACACAACTACCCGAAGCTGGTCGCGGACAAACCGTCGTTGAAACTCAAGGCGGACGAGTTCGCTGCCAAGGTTATCGACTACTCTTCCTTCGTCAACGATGTGTTGCAGGTCGAGGCGAAAGATTTCAAGGGCGACGGGACAAAGACCACCTATCATGCACCGTGTCACCTTTGTCGCGGGCTGGATGTTCATGATGCTCCGCGTCAGCTTATCGAGAAGTCCGGTTCCGAGTATGTGGAGTGCAACGAGGAAGAGGTCTGTTGCGGCTTTGGCGGTAGCTTTTCCATGAAATTCCCGGAACTGTCATCTGAATTGTTGAACAAGAAACTCAACAACGTGGAAGAAACCGGTGCCGATGTGCTTTTGACGGATTGTCCCGGTTGCATCATGCAACTTCGCGGCGGACTCGATAAGCGAGGTTCCAAGGTTCAGGTCAAGCACGTTTCAGAGGTGTTGGCAAAGAACAGGAAGTAATTGGCAAACCGGATAAAGATGGTGTGAGATCGTTTAATTGGGTTGGACCACAGCCACTCGGAACGTCTTTGATCAAGCGGTAGTGTTATTAACAGAAGGCGAAAAATAGCTCGCTGAATAGCCTGCAACATTCTGGAAAGACCGAGTTGCCTGTTGTCTAAACCCTTGGCAATGGTTGGCGACAGAGCCTGGGGGCTTGGTTGAAATGCTCTGGATATTCTCCTGATGGAGAGGAAATCAGAAAGAAAAGTCATGAGATCGTGACTCCCTTTTTGGAAAAAGCCATTGATAAAAAAACGACTCTCTTCCCATAATCCAGACAACTTCAAAAATGAACATGTTTTTCTATATAGTGCATTAATTAAAACAAGACAGTGAGTATAAACATGGTCAGGCATCTGGTTTTTTGGACATTGAAAGAGGAAGTGGATGGTGTTTCTGCCAGAGAAAATGCAGCAAAAATGAAGGAGATGCTTGCGGCTCTCAATGGTCGCATCGATGGTTTGCGGCATCTGGAAGTGAGCGATGATATTGTGGCCGCTGAGCCTGAATGTCACATTGTCCTTTGCTCCGAGCATGACGATAGGGAAGCACTTGATTACTATCAGAGTCATCCTGAGCATCAGGCTTGTGTCGATTTTATAAAAACAGTGGCCGCCAGCCGGAAGGTGTTGGACTATCGTATTTAGATTGCATGAATTTTTGCCGTATGGTGGCCGTTCTATTGTCCTTGTGACAAGCATACATTCCTGCCCGGCAAGCATAGGCCTTCACTTCGCTGAGAAAGGCCAGTAGGGTTTTCCAATGTTCGTAGCAGGGTATTTTATATGACGGTTGGCGTCGGCGTCAGTGGCGGCATGGATAGCCTGCTCTCGTTGGTGTTGCTCAAGGAGCAGGGGTACGAAGTCAAGGCCGTGCACGCCCATTTTCTTGCCCCCGGTCCTGAATGGGAGCGGATCACGCAAGGGTTGACGCATATTTGCCGGGTTCTTGGTATTCCCTTTCATGCCGTGGATATGCATGAAGCGTTTGAACGTTGTGTCGTTGCTCCCTTTGTTGCGGCCTACAAGGCTGGTCTTACTCCTAATCCGTGTGCCGTCTGTAATTCCCGAATGAAATTCGGAGCCTTGTTTCGGGCTGTTCAAGGGCTTGGCTGTGAGTGCTTTGCCACCGGACACTATGTGAACGTCACAAAATGTCACACAATGGGAAGGATGCTGGTGCGTGGGGCAGACCGCTCCAAGGATCAGAGTTATTTTTTGTCGTTGGTCCCCATTGATGTCCTGCGACGTTCCCATTTCCCCCTTGCCGAGGTGCGCAAGAGCGATGTCCCTGCGTTGCTGGCCAGGTACGATCTGGAACCGCTGACTCAGGGTGAGAGTCAGGAAATCTGCTTTGTCCCTGAAGATGACTATCAGGCCTTTCTTCTTGGGAGGGAAACGATGCCCGGTGGCGGCCCGGCAATCCTTTCTGATGGAACCGTTGTCGGGAACCACAAGGGGCTGTGGCGTCACACGCAAGGGCAGCGGCGCGGACTCGGGATTGCGTGGAAAGAGGCACTCTATGTGCTGGATAAAGACGTGAAACGAAATCACCTTATTGTCGGGCCAAAGAATGATCTTGCTTCTCACGGGTGTATTGCCGGACAGGTCAACCTGATGACTGATGTACGCCATTGGCCGGATGTCGTCATGGTCCAGACGCGCTATCGCCAAAAGGCCAAGCCAAGTCGTGTGGAGCACAAGGGCGACAAGTTGGTTTTTCGATTCCTTGATCCCCATGTGCGTCCGACGCCCGGTCAGGTTGCCGCCGTATATACCGAAGACGGCATCGTTCTTGGTGGCGGTGTGATTGAGAACAGCCTGTAGAATCAAGGTGGTTTTCCATTGATCTTCCATGTTCTGCTTGAGGAGTAGAGTAAAAAAATTTGATTTGTCTACTCTCTTGCGAAGAATTTTTTGCTTGACTTCAAGGGGATGGTGAGAAACTGTAACGTAATTTTGGAGGAATTATGTTAAAAAAAAGCATCAATACGGTAGTACTAGCTGGTGTAGCCTTGATTACGATAGTCGCCATTGGGGGTATGGTTTGGTATGTGACCCTTTCTTCCCAAAAAATGGCCTTGCAGATAGAACATGAATCCATGAATATTGTGGTGGATATGCTTTTGCGGGATTTAATAGACGTCCGTAATGAGGGCGACAGGAATCTTTCCGATATAGCCAAGGGAAGAACGACTATTGAGGCTTTTGAAGGGGCAGAAGAGCCTCTTGAAAAAATGCTTGAACATATCGTGAAGGGAAACCCGATGTATGCTGCCATGTTCGCTTTTGATTTAAACGGTCAGGTTGTCGCAGGCAGCGACCTTTCAGGCACAGGCTTGCCCTCTAAGGATTATTCGGGATTCAAAGGTGTTAAGAAGATTGTTGACGGAGTAGCCTCTTGTTCTTCAGATAAAGTCATACGCGCAAAACAAACAAACAGATTATTAATTTTTTCTATGACCGCAGTTCGGGACGGCTCTGGGCGTTTGCTCGGTGGGCTGGCTCTTGCCTACGATATGACCGCCATATTTGAAAAGTACGTATATCCTCTTCGATTCGGGAAAGAAGGGTATGCGTATGTTCTGGATGCAAAAGCACGCACATTGGCTCATCCCGACTCTAATATGATATTAAAGGATATATCTAACCTCCCGTTTATACAATATATGCTCAAGCATGAATCTGGAACGCATGATTATTTCTACAAAAAAGATAAATTCATAGTTTTTAGAACTATGCCGCAACAGGGATGGAAGATTGTCTTGTCCGTCAGCCATGAAGACCTGGGAGCCAAGGCTATCGAGCAACGCAATGTTCTGATGGAGGTCGGTGCACTGTTGGTTGTTGTTCTCATAGCCACAATCATCATTTTCCTCCGTACCTTTGTCTTAACCCCCATGATGCGGCTTCGGGACTTTGCCGCTGAAGTCGGCCATGGCAATTTCCAGTCTGAATTACAAGGAAAATATAAATATGAAATGGCCGAGTTTGCGACCGATCTGAAAGCCATGGTGGCAGAAATCAAAAACAAGATCGGTTTTTCCAACGGCATACTTGATGCCATTACCTATCCGTATGCGGTCACAGACCCAAAGGGTGAGTTGCTCCAACTCAATCAACCTCTCGTGGATATGCTTGGTCATACCGGTGTCCCCAAGGACCATATTGGGAGAAATTTGGGAGAATTTGCCTACAACGACAGCAACAAGCAAACAATTACTCAAGAAGCTGTATCGGGTAAAAAAAGCATTTCAAATTTAGAAGCCCAATTACCTACCCAGCAAGGTGGTGAAGTGGAGGTTTTAGCTGATGCTGCGCCCGTTTTCGACTTGGATGGCAATTTGATTGCCGGATTCGCGCTTTTTACCGACCAGACCGAGATAAAAGCGCAACAACGTAAGATCGAAGAGCAAAATGAACGGATTGCTACCACAGCCAAGGAAGCCTTTTCCGTAGCCGACCAGATGGCCGGTGCGGCGGAAGAACTTTCTGCCCAGGTAGAGCAGTCCAGTCGGGGTGCTGATATTCAGCGGGGACGGGTTACGGAAACGGCCACAGCCATGGAAGAAATGAACGCCACGGTTCTCGAAGTGGCCAGGAATGCTTCCAGTGCGGCTGAAGGGACTGATACGACAAGAGACAAAGCCCAGGCAGGAACCGCCGTTGTCCGTGATTCTATTGAGGCCATTACGCAGGTCCAGACAGGAGCTATAAGCTTGAAGGAAAAGATGGGGTATTTGGGGGAACAGGCCGAAAATATCGGTTCCATCATGGATGTGATTACGGATATTGCCGACCAGACCAACCTGCTGGCCCTCAACGCAGCCATTGAAGCGGCCAGGGCAGGTGAGGCTGGCCGTGGATTTGCCGTTGTCGCGGATGAGGTGCGCAAACTGGCCGAGAAAACTATGGCTGCCACCCAGGAAGTCGGCACGGCCATCAGCTCAATCCAGGAAGGAACTCGTGAGGCTGTGGGCCACATGGAAGGAGCCGTTAAGGATGTAGAGCGTAGCACCGCTCTTGCCGAAGAAACAGGAAACGCTCTGAAAGAAATCGTATCGTTGGTAGAAATGGCCAGTGATCAGGTGCGCTCCATAGCGACCGCTTCAGAAGAGCAATCCGCAGCTTCGGAGGAGATCAATCAAGCCGTTGACGATATCAACCGCATCTCCTCGGAAACCGCTGACGCCATGACGCAATCTGCCCAGGCAGTATCCGACCTGGCCCAACTGGCTCAGGAATTGAACACGCTTATTCGCAATTTGCAGGATGCATAACGAATAAGAAAAAGTTATCCAGCGGATTAAACGGTTCTATCCCCAGCCCCAGGCTGGCGATAAAGTACCATCTGCGTCGTTGCTACAAAAAGCTCAGACCCTTACGTATGTTAACTACGCTTCGGTCCTGAGCTTTTTTGCCCACCTAGTGCAGGCACTTTCTCGCCAGCCTGGGGAATTGCTCTCTTTTTCAAAAGCGCACCAACTTGGGCAGACATGAGTTGTTTGCCACTACTTCGTCAACGGCACGCTGATTCCTCTTCCCTTTCCCCGGAGACATAAGACTCCATGCGCCCTCCCCCTTCCCGACAACGCCAGGCGGGGGATAAGCCGTCATCTGCTACGTTGTTAGACCCTCACGTATGTTGAAATACGCTTCGGTCTTGAGCCTTTCACTCCTGGTCGCTAAGAATGTTCACCATCCAGAGACAAATTGATCTTGTGTTATCAATCTCTTTATCAAAAACTCACTGTCCCCTTTCTTCTCGCCGATCACGTAAAGCTCCATGCATCTTCCTTCTCCCCGACACCGCAAGATTCCAAGCGTCCTCCTATCCCGCCCAACAAGGCTCCATGCATCTTTCTTCTCCCCGACAACGTGATATTCCATGCGCTCTTCTCTTCCCCGATAATGTGAGGCTTGCGAGAGTGGTGCAGCTACAAGACGCCGGCCCTGTTTGAACCGCAGGCGTAGCAGCACTACGGTGAGGATTCAAACAGGTCCGGCAACGCAGTAGATGTGCCGCTATCGCAAGCCGGCGCGCCGTGCACAGATGTGCCTCTATTGCAAGCCGGCGCGCCGTGCACAGATGTGCCTCTATTGCAAGCCGACGCGCCGTGAAAGACAGGTCCGTTAATTACGCTTTAGCAACTTTTGTGGTTGCTTCTGCTTTGGCGTCCTTGACCATTTCCTTGACTTCATTGGAAGCCTTTTGGAGGGTGTCGACAGTCCAGTCCTTGGCCTTGAGGGTCGCCTTGATGGTGGATTTGGTAGCGTCCCTCACGGTATCGGACTTTATAGCGGCATATCCGAGAGTGCCGCCGACAATGACGCCTACAGTGAAAACAGCAAATTTACCTAGAGTCATAAAATTCTCCTTTGGTCGGGCTAGATCTCGACAGCTATAGGTTCGTCCTTAAAGCCGAACTTTTTGTTCCAGAGGTATTTGGTCCCTGCGGAAACACCTATGAGGGAAATGAGTCCCAACAGGCCTCCGATACCTAGCGCACCGGTAACAGCCACTCCAGCTGCGGTGGACAGACCAGTGCCAACCGCCTCCTTGCCGATGTCGGCGGCAGCCTGACTTTTCGTCATGACGCCGCTATTGATGCGTTTCACATCCCTGGCTGCGGCGACAGTCCCTCCGACAATGGCACCAACAGTACCGGCTGCCGATGTAGCAGCGGGCAAAAGAACACGGGTTACGGTTGTCGTCATTGGATCCTCCAAAATTAATGACAGAAGTCAGCCAGATCGAATTCACAGGTATCGGCCAACTGACTGGCAATGGTTTCAAATTCTTCAGCACTTTCACTGATAAACAGCCTGTGCAACAATTCCGGTTCAATAACATCCGTATCATAAATCATGGTCATGGACCGTGTCAGGGGATTAAAATGCGTCTTTTGCACTCCCGGCATGTCCTGCCCCTTTGGGGGGCCAAAGCCGTTGGTCTTGACGTATTCAACCACCTTGGGGTTGCCAATAACGCTCATATCAAACTTCAACTTCAGCTTTCCCGGAGTGTGGCTACCTATATGAATATGGCGCTGTAGGCCAAGTAAGAGATCGAGATCCATTGTTCATATCCTTATGTTATTAGGTTGGTTAAAGGCAGAAACTATCGCAGCCTTGAAAAATAGACTTCTGCCCAAAATGGGAACCAGTCTTGTCACATGTGCTGTTCGTGCGAACCCGACAAATGCGACCGATTTCCTTTGAGCCGCTTTGAGCGAATATGCGATTTTCGCGTACAGTCGGAAATGTTGAGACAAATTTGTTCAGGCAACATGTGTTGAGCTTGCAATCCGCTCATGGATTCCCTCCTTCCTGTGTCTTGCAAAGGGGTATTCCCACTTGCACGACTGAGTATACCCCGAAAAATTGTATTGTAAATCCGCGAAGTTGAATTCCATTTTCAAATAATTTTCCAGAATACTATTGAAAACTTGTACGTTGAAAAATGTGGAGCGGCGGCGTATAAGTATAAGAATTATAAATAGTTACAAAATTCTCTCTTGAATGAACTGAAGGCAAAATATCTCGGCAAGATCGGAAGGCACGCCGCAAAAAAACATAAATGAGAATAGGGTCAAAAAATTTTTTTAGTATAATTAATATGATAAAGAGATTCAATAAAAGAACAATCTGTCCAGGTTGGCGCACCCCTGAGCGAAGCGAACCCAAAAAGTTCTGGAGGGCACATCTACTGCGTTGCTGGACCTGTTTTAATCCTCAACGTAGCGCTGCTACGCCTGCGGTTAAAACAGGGCCAGCGCCTTGTAGCTGCACCACTCTTGCAAGCCTCACGGTGTCGGGGAGAGGAGGACGCATGGGATTTTACGGTGGCGGGATAGGAGGACGCATGGAACTTCATGTGGTCGGGAAGAAGGACGCATGGAACCTTGCGTGGTCAGGGGAAGGAGGACGCATGGAACTTCGTGTGGTCGGGAAGGAGGACGCATGGAATTTTACGTTATCGGGGAAAGGGGAGACTTATAGAATTTTACGTGGTCGGGGAGAAGACGGACGTATAGCTTGGCGTGTCTTTGACAAAGTGCGTGTCAAAAGAAGGACCATCTGTCCTAGGTTGGCGCACCCCTGAGCGAAGCGAACCCAAAAAGTTCTGGAGGGTGTCGGGAACCTCTTTCAAGAGGTTCCTGACCCGTCGGAGACATTTGCCATAGCGCGCTTCTTGGCAGATCAAACTTCGTGAACAATCTTTTGTTTTGGTAACCTTGCCGCGCGTGTTCTCGTGGCGAAAAGTACGCTTGAACCGGATAGAGCTCTCAAAAGCTGGAATGGACGTTGCATTAAATGCTATTTTGGCTTAATTTTATGGTAATGGGATGTATCCCTGAACAATTAAAAAAGGATCATCATGAAAAAAGTATTGGTAATTTTGACGGCTATTTTCTGTTTCTTCGTAACCGCCTCTTTTGCTGTTGACGGTGCAGCTTTGTACAAAAAAAAATGTGCTAAATGTCATCTTGACGGCACCAAGTCTTCCAGAGCCGGTGGGGGTGCCATTTTGAAAGGGCAAGGCTTTGATGAGATCTTGCTGAAATTGAACGGTTATCTGGATGGCTCCTATGGAGGCAAGAAAAAGAAAACAATGGGCCGTTTGCTCAAAAGATTCTCTCCAGAGGAAATCAAGGCCATGTCTGAATATATCGGCGACATGTAGCAACGGACATCTGAAGGCTCGGTATAGTTGCCCTTGCGCTAATCCTGTCTGTCACAATCCAGGGGGGGCGTCGAAGCCCCCTTTCATGCAACAGGGTGGTGTGGAACATTCCGGGAAGAGGTTGCATATCTTTTGCCTTTCAGTCTCGTGGGGGTAGGGGAGCACTTTGGCGGGAATTGTATTAACTGATTTCTCTAGTGCTGTGAGGGCGGGCCTGTCTGCGTTGCTCACAATAAACGGCACGGAATAAACGGAAAACAGCATGTCCGGGATTGGGGCAAATTATGTATCTACCAGCCACATACGGCACGGTCTCAAGGTGGGGCTGGCCGGTGTGCTGGCGTATTACCTGTCCGGCCTGATAGGAATCCCGTATGCGTATTGGGCTGTTGTCTCGACCGTTATCGTGATGCAGATGCAGGTGTCGGATTCCATTCAGATGTGCCTGTATCGATTCACGGGCACGACGATTGGTGCAGGTATAGGCATTGTTGCCATATTGGTTTTTCCGACAACGGAATACGCTACGTTGGCGGGCATCTTTGTGACAACCGGGCTGTGTGCCTACCTGACCCGATATAATGTACGATTTCGTATGGCGGCGATAACCGTCTCCATTGTTTATTTGACCAGCGTCAGTGAAGAGCATCGAATCTATTTCACCCTGTTTCGCGTGGCCGAGATTGGTATCGGAGTGTTGTGCGCATTCCTTGTTTCTGTTTTGGTGTGGCCCAACCGGACAGGAGCCGTTCTGCGGGCGCGACTTGAAAAACAGTATGACGAATTGGCGGCGCATTATGAAAGCGTAATGGAGAACTTTCTGTCACGGCAACAGATAACCAGGGCTGACATTGTTACCGAGTTGGGCGGCGAAATGAAAACCAACCGGGAAATGGTGCAGAAGGTTTACTCCATGGAGCACCGGCTTTTCAAAGAGAATGTGCCGCTATTGTCGCTTCAGGTTCAGGTGCTTAATTCCGTACTTGAGCGTGTGCAGTCCATGCCTATTTTGCTCAATGGAGTTGATGGGGCGGGCCTTATCATGGCATCGGAATTGATGGAATTGACACAGGCGACCACTGAGGCGTTGCGTGCCATTGGTGCGGGAATATCACTTGATTCCACTCGCTTGGCAAGGGCTGTAGAGCTCATTGAACAGCGATTCAGTGAGCTTTATCCACAGGGGGAAAGCGAGCAATTTGAGGCCCGTAGACTGGTTCAAATGCTTGGATTCATTGATGTAGCACACCATCTTGGCGAGTATGTACTTGATGTGCTGGACCGGCCTGAGTTGGCAGGGCTCGCGGATTAGGCCGAAGTGAGCACTCGGATATGCCTGCCGCTCAATGGCAGTATCCCGGTCAAAAGCGGGTCACATTTACCCGTTTGAATCCCTTAACATGTTCGCTCTGGTGTGCCTTTCAATGGCTGGATTATGTGAGCCAGTCCAGAATGTCTTCTTTTTTGGGTACTTTGCCGACGACTTTTACGTTATCGTTGATGACTACCGCAGGCGTGGTGAAAATGCCGTATTTAGCCATTTCCTGAAAATCGGTCACCTTGACCACCTCGGCATCAATACCGGCTTCGGCCACGGCTTGGCGCACGTTTTGTTCAGTTTCATCGCATTTGGAGCAACCTGGTCCCATAACTTGAATTTTCATGTTTTCTCCTATGAGGTATTGATTGCGTTGAAAATGTACCCGACAAGAAGGATGCCCGAACCGACAACAGCGATAAAGACGGCGATTAAACGGGGTTTGAGCACCTTTCTGAGGATGATCATTTCCGGAAAGGACAGGGCTATGACGCTCATCATGAAGGCGAGTACCGTTCCCAGTGCCGCGCCCTTGTTGAGTAAGGCTTCCACGACCGGGACGATTCCGGCGGCATTGCTGTACATGGGAATACCTATGAGGACCGAGAAAGGAACGGACCACCACGTTGCGTCCCCCATGATACTGGCAAGATAGCCTTCGGGCACATAGCCGTGAATCCCGGCACCCACGGCAATGCCGACAACCACAAATTTCCAAACCCGGCCAACGATTTCCTTAACGGAGTCAAGGGCGTATTCAAACCGTTCGGGCCATACCATTGTCTGATTTTCCAAGCCGTTTTCTCCGGCACGGATTTCCTTGACCCAGTCTTCCACATGGGCTTCCAGCTTCATGTAGCCCAGTATCCAGCCAGCAACGACGGCGATTGCGATACCGGTGATAAAATAGAGGGTCGCCACTTTCCAGCCGAGCAGGCCGTATAGTAGCACCAATGCGATTTCATTTACCAGGGGCGCGGAAATAAGGAAGGAAAAGGTCACACCCAGGGGGACGCCTGCGGTCATGAACCCAATAAAGAGCGGTACGGCGGAGCAGGAGCAAAACGGTGTGACCACGCCCAGTAACGCGGCCAACACGTTCGCTGTGGATTCCCGCCTTCCGGCGAGCACCTTGCGTGTCCGGTCCACAGTGACGAAAGAGCGGAGGATACCCACCAAAAAGACGATCAGCAACAAAAGCAGCAACACCTTGGGGGTGTCATAGATAAAGAACTGGATAGCGGCCCCCAACTGACCGCCGTGGTCCAATTGAAGGAATGTGTAGGCAAACCAGTGGGAAAACGGCAATAATTGGTTGTAAAGTGCATACCATACCACAAGAGCCGCGCTCCCCATGATGAGTTGCTTACCAGTCCCGGAGTTGCCCGACGTCTTCACTGGTCGCCCCCTGAGTGGAGCTTGATCGTTTTGCGCATCGATAGTTGAGTCTTTTGGTTAAATAGCCAAATGGACAAAAAATTACTCTTGATTTTCTTTGATAACGGATTCCACGCATTGAAAGAAATTGAGGATGCACGGAACCTTGAGCCGGTAAAATACCTGTTTGCCGCGTCGCTGATTCATGACAATCCCTGCTTTCTTTAGTATGTTGAGATGCTTGGATATAGTAGAAATGTCATGCCCGATCAATGTCTGCAAGTCACAGACGCATCGTTCTCCACGAGAGAGTTCGTCAATCATCATCAGCCTTGACGGGTGCGCCATGGCCTTCATGACCCTGGCTCGTTTTGCAAACTGCTGCGGGGAACCCCCTGGATGTGGTGTGTCTTTCTCCATATTGCACCGTTGGTTGGCTATTTAGCCAAATGAACGGGAAAGTCAAGTGGAGCTTTGAAAAACCACAACGTGAAACCGGCTGGTTGTCTTTAGGGAGAACCCTGCATTGTGTCGGCTCATGGCTTGACGGCGTTGCAGAGGAAAATGCTTTTGATCAATTCTCTCATAATTCCCAAGAACCGCTCTTTCGCCTATAGATCAATAGAGGAAACACTTGCCTTTTCACCCTCTGTCAGCTAGGAACATTTTCCTGTCGTGCCCCCATAGCTCAGTTGGATAGAGCGCTGGATTCCTAATCTTTTGCGCGTCAAAGTGAGTTTTTAGAAGAAAAACGGCGAGTTGGCGAATCTTTTGTTTGCCAGACAACTCTTTAAATAATTGGCTTTTTACAGTGGCCCCGTAGCTCAGTAGGATAGAGCACGAGATTCCTAATCTCGGTGTCGCAGGTTCGATTCCTGCCGGGGTCACCATTCTTTAAAGATATCTTTTGGTTAGCTGTGTTTTGGGTTGCCCCTTTCTTTTTGCGCTACCAACCAGATATGCCAACCGGGTGGTTGGTATGGAGGATTGGTCAATTCCGGTTATTGATTTTGGACCAAATGCGCAGACTCCTGCGCAAAAGCTAACTCCAAATTATTTTTGCAATTTTAAAGAGCGTCTCGTGTCTGTACTCCAACTCATCGGGACCGAATGAATCCAAATGATGCAAGTCGAGATTGTTGTTTTGGTTCATATCCCGCATATCTAGTTTGGATTTATAGGCATCTTTTCGAAGTGTCTCATTCCAGTAAAGGGTATTAGCATACGTCTTTAGCTTCTCCTGAAAGGTCTCATTCCCACTGGATATGTTGTCTTTCCCTTTGAGAAGTAATACTCCGCCGAGCCTATTGCGCTCGACTTCGAACTCCTCTTCGTCTGCGAACAAAGCCACATTGCCGTTATTTCTCGAAAGAATGTGTTCGACGTGAAAGCCAGTTTTTGCTCCTCTTTTACTTACCAAATCCCCAATAGGATGTTTCATCTGCAAATTCATTTCGGAGGCTAAGAAGTCGTCTATCCTAGCAAAAAAGTACCTGATGAAACGAGAATTTAGGCTACCAATGTTGGCATTTTTAAAGAAGGCATATTGGAAGGGAGAACTTACCGATGTTTGCCGTCTATCTTCAAGTGCTGCTATAAGATATTTCGTGAAAACGGCACTTATTTCTGAAGCTGGTTTCTCTCGAATTTCTTCTGCTATTTGGTATGTCGATACGGTAAACTTGTTACTGTCGTAGCCACCTTGGAGTTGCAGGAGGGTGAATATTTTATCTAGCTCTTTAGAGACTATCTGGATTTTTTGATCTTCTTCTGGATCGTTTAATTTGCAAGCCGAAAGTGTAAGACGATACTGTGCGTCCATCTCGTTAAGACGGTTGTAAAAAACGTGTTGGAAGTTTTCCGTTAAATTTTCACTGAAAGACCATATCTTGCAAAATAGATTGGTAAAGTATGAAAATTCATTTTTCAGAAAGGTCTTAACATTGGTTGCACTATGGCTCAGTCCGAGAGTCTTTTCCATGTCAGATTTAAACATTTCACGGTGGTAGTCTTTGTCGAACCTTTGCCCATCTTTTCGAGTCGAAACGTATTTGGCTTTTAGGTAGTAGATAAAAAAAGAATCGATTTCTTCATCCCGGAACGCATTGACTTTGTTTACTTGGTCTTCCCAAATGTCATTGTACTTTCCGTTGTCTAGTTCCACTTTGTCTATTTGACCAAGTAGCTTCCCTTTAAGAATTTCGTATGGTTTCAGCCGGACACCACGGTCATTGATGATTTCAAACACCATCGGAACTTCTGTCTGTTCAACAGCCAAATTTATGAGAACGAGTCTGTAGAGAAAAAAGAAGACGAATGTTTCGTATCTGTGCTTAGTGGATAATGAGGTATCAAGAAAGTTGCTAATAACTTGATAGTTCTCCACCATATTCTTTGAAGTTATCCCGACCGAGGTGTCTATTTTAGGAGATGTATTGCCGCTAAAAAGTTCTTCAAGGGTATCCATATGCCCATTGTGATTCATCCAGAACTGATTACCAAAGCCACTTTTCCCCGCTATTTTCGTCTCAATCCATCCTTCAAGTTGAGAGCCGTGTTTGCGTGCTAACAGTTTGAGCTTAATCAGTATGAGTGTTAACGTCGTAAGCCTTTGCTGTCCGTCAACTATATAAATTTTTCCTTCTACGGTGTTTGTCACATATGTGTTGAGATAATACCATGGATAATATGACGTTATCGCTTCTAGCCCAGGGTCAACATCAGTTTTAGTGTCATATATTTCATCAAATTTATAAAAAATATCGTCAAGAAGCCTTTCAACTGGTTCTTTGTCCCACTTGTAATCTCTTTGATAAAAATCAATGTAGTAAGTTGTGCCTGAGAATACACGATCAATGTTTTGTTTGTCTGGTGCGATATCCATTCCCAATCTCTAGAGTGCGCCCCCCCCCATCCTTTAGACCACTGATCGCTCATTTTAAGGTGGGGGCCGACGTTCGTGGTTGAACCTCCGAGGAGGCTGTTTGTCGGTATTCGTTGTGGAGCGTAGTCCGTTCCCGTAGGGGAGGCCCGAAGGGCCGAGGGCGGAGCGGAACAACGGATACGAAGTCAACGAACATTCATGCCGCTGTATACAGTAGCCGGGGTCATTTTGTCCAACGATGAATGCCCACGTTACTCATTGGAGTATCGGAAATAGCACGTCAGTACATGGGCTCGATACTATCAGAATAACGCCTTGGGGTAGACGTCTTCGTCTTTTACCGTCCACTACAGCTCTCAAAAACGCAATGGCAAATGGGAAAATCAAGAAGCGATTTTGCCTCTATGAGTTATGACATATTTATGCCCCTTGCATGATCAGTAGTGGTGGAGATGCTACTGCGGTGAGTCATATGGTGGGGCGTAGCGACATCGGTTTTACCGCTTCAAAATACGGCCATGTATTGTCCGGTGAAAAACAGCGATCAGCCAATCCCCTGCCCGATCTTGAGGGCGGTGATGAGAAGAAGACGAAAAGGAAAAGAACGAAAGGTAAAGACGGTAAGAAGTCGAGACCGAAGTGTAAGCTCAAAGATGTTGCGGGAGACACTGATTTCAGATGTATCGTCCTGTCAAATTTAGTCTTTATAGATGATCGTGCCGACATGCTCGCCGTTCAGGGCGGCGTGGAGATGTTCGGGATGACGGAGAACGTCAATGATCTGGAAGGACTTGAGCGTCTTGGCGTTTTTAAGAAACGTCAGGACAGGGCGTTCGACAATCAGGTCTTCCAAATCCATCGCAATGAGTTCATCTACGTGCAGTTTGTCGTAAAATTTCATTGTGTTCCGGTCCCCTTTTTTGGGATCGCCTTCGTAGAGTCCTTTTTCGTCTTTGAGATAGATGAGCGACTTGGCTCCGATGTTTTCGGCCAACAGGCACGCGCCGGAGTCTGTCCGGTGGGGCGGAATGGAGCCGACCTCTGCTGGCTGTTCAAACCAGCCGTAGGGAGGGATACCGGTGGTAATGGGCAGATAGCCGAGTTGGCAGTACATGTGCAGTTGCTCCATGTGTGCGCCATGGCCGATCATTGCACCGCCGTGCTTGGCGAGTAGCACCGTGAGCATCTCAGCATTTTGGGCGGAGACTTTGTCGCCGAGTTTGGACAGTACGCCCGTGGGCATACCGAGGTCTACGCCGATGTTGTAGACGTGCCGGGCGCGGGTGCCGCCGCCACACATCAGCAATATCTTGTGCTCTTCCTTGGCCTTGACCAATTCGTCCAAAATCGGAAATAACGCCTTGGCCCCACGATCCATAATCGATTGACCGCCAATCTTCAGGACATTGACGTCCGGTTGCATGCGAAAATGTGACTCCCCCATCAGCGGGGTATCGATATGCAGTCTGCCTTTTTCGTCTTTTTCCTTGATGAGCTTACCCATTATTCTCTCCTCATATTGTCGGGGCGGGGCGCGCGTATTGTGAAAAGGACTCGTCCGAGTACGTCTTTTGGGGGGATGATACCGAGCTTGTCGGAGGACGTGCCGAGGGGATTGTCACTTGTCAGGCGATAGCCCGAAGGTTGTTGGCTGATAACGCGTTTGATGATGGTGCCATAAACAGGATGCGCGACAACCGCCAACTGGTCTTTACGAGGTTGTGGCCGCCATGTGGCGGCCACAACAAAGTCACCATGGTGTAATGTCGGTTCCATGCTGTTGCCACGGACCCGGAATATTTTGACCATGCTGTTTCGCGTTAGTCGGCCAGTTTGGGGTAAACGACCTTTTCTGCCGGAGGATAGGGGCAGGTGGCGGTGTAGGTTGCCACCCCTTTGGTGAGCCAAAAACCTTCGGCAAATTGGTTGACAAGTTCAAGCAGTTCAACGGCTGTGGCGCGATCAATATTATGACGGCACTTGGAGGCCTGCATCATGATTTTGTGTACCAACTCATGGGCATCGGGAATTTTTTCAAATTGTGCTTTTTTGTAGTAATCTCCCCAGATGACGCGAATCTCTTCCTTGACCTTGAGGGCGTGCTCGTCCTTTTGGGTAACATAGCGTGTCAGCTTTGCCTGGTCGGCAACGCTGTTGCCTTCAATCGCTCCAATCAAATCCACCATGCGGATAACAGTCAGCGCACTAATCTGGGCCAAGGCTGGATCATAAATACCGCAGGGGATGTCGCAATGCGCGGAAGCTTCGGTAAAGGGGCGGACGTGATTGATTCCATTGAGTAATTTGTAAATCATAGTATTCCTTCTTTTTTTATTAATTATACGCCTGTTCATATGGCCGACATAGGGATTCCCGCTCTCGTCAGCCGAACCAGTTGTCAGGAAAATCGGAAGCCGTTCCAATTTATATCCCTATGCTCTTATTATATGCATTTTTATCAGCATGCATGTCAAGCCCAGGCTGGCGATCAGGGCAAACGCATATTAATTTTTCAGTAAAGTTTTGAGAGCAAAATCAGTATCCCAAGTGGCTGCAAGCTTTGCTTTTTTAAAGCTTAAGTCATTTG